>Ga0307508_10000132_pt1 | contig 88031 bp, 107 predicted proteins | sample 9_EM_MG_FD_203089 | JGI IMG/M metagenome (GOLD analysis project Ga0307508, IMG submission 203089) | Populus trichocarpa ectomycorrhiza microbial communities from riparian zone in the Pacific Northwest, United States - 9_EM | ecosystem: Host-associated > Plants > Roots > Unclassified | place... | reverse complement strand
TCATAACCTGTTGAAAGTGATGAACGTGTGTATTGTCTAAGTAAGGCTGAAGCCTCGAGAGAAAGGAGAATATAGGGGTAGGCCCATGCCTGCCGTGACTAAGCAACGAGTGAGATATTGCAACAGTCTGGCAAGTTCAAGGATGCACGTCCAGAGGGCCCGAAAAGTCATGGGCCGCCTTCGGGTTGGACAGTGGACGGGAAGCGAAAAAAGTGTGTACATCGCCATGATTTAAAAGGGTCGCACGCAATTACGGATAAATAAATAAATAAATAAAAAACCGGCGTCAATCATGCAGGGCTGTTGCAATTGTATGTAGACTATCTATTCGAATAAATTACTTCCGTCGAGTTTCAGATGGCACTTTGCTGACATCAGACGCTAGCAATTGCTGGGCGACACGTCCTTCGGTGGACATAGATAGGGATTTGGTTCGACGCCTACATACCGTATGTACTCCTTTACAGGGGAAAATAACAAGGTATTCGGGCTAGAAGAGAACGCTCCTCGGAAGATCAATTAATAGTTGTAAGACCTTATCCAGCCGCCGCTCAGAGTCCCCCAGTCCGCCGTTCGGATTCCTCCAAGCCAAAGCGCAATCAAAAAAAAGTGAGCCAGCCGCGCGTCCCTTTCCAAATCAACACACACACACCCAACGCACTACACACACCTAGCGAAAGAACGAGGGAAAAAAAAACCCTCCCGAACCCATGGCCAAACGTCAACAGCCGATTAGCCGCCCTCTTAGAAGATTGCATCCAGACAGCAGCAGCACATCAGTGCGGCGCAGAAACCAGCACAGAGTCCGCCCGCACCACTACTGATGTCTCTCCGTCCGTCCCCGCGTATCGGCGGAGGCATCTGCTGGTACTGCATCTGCTGCGGCGGCGGGCCATAGTTACCACCCTGTGGCGGCGGGCCGTAGTACTGCTGTTGTTGCTGCGATGGGTCTCCGTAGTAGCCCGCGTTGCCTGGTGGGCCTTGCGGCAGGGGTCCTTGTGGGGGCCCGTAGTAGGCGGCCTGTGGAGGGTATTGCGGTGCTGGGGCCCCGTACTGTGGCAGACAAGTCAGTGGACAGTTATTAGAAAGCGAGATGGGGAAGGAGGAGGGAGCTTACGCCAGGAGGAGGAGCTTTGTGTTCGTTATCCATTATGATGGTTCTTTTTACTTATGGGATTGGCTGTGAGGTGGTTTGCGCAAGGGAGATTGAGCGACGACGTCAGGGAGTGAGGGATGTGTGGCGTGGAGTGAGAGAGAGAGAAGATTGAGGTGAGGTGGTTTTTAAGTAGTAATTGTTGCCGCTTGTACGCGGGGACTCGTAAGCTGTTGAGGCGCAGTCGCTTTGGTGGCGGGCAGTCGACCCGTTCGGATGTCATGTGGCGTAGAAAGGTTGGATCGACATCGTGTAGTCACATCTAGGGGATCACGCATGATGGGATTCGTCTAAGAAATGGTTCTTGATATCTGACTGCTAAAAGAACTGCAACTTCTGGGGAGTAACTATGAACCTAAGCTCTTAAACAATGCACAAAGCTGTCCCACCGTGATCAGCACCGAACCCCGAGCCTCTGATAGCACAAACATGAAACAAACAAAAAAAAAGAGTCCTGTTAAACGTGACAGCCAAAAAGTACCCGTAACACCCAAAAACACACGATAAAACCTCCTAGCAGAATCAGAATTAGACGCAGCACCAAAGACGGCTGTAACACCGTGGCAAAAACCTCTCACAAAATCCATGGCGAAAAGTCCGTCTCTTTCACATTCCTCAAGGTAATGAGCGTCTGTCGACTAACATTATTGCGTCTCCCGACCATGTCGGCCGGAGAATAAAGTGCATTGACTTCATCCTCCTCCGGACTCAAAGTACCGAGGTCTTCGTCGTCGAAGCCGCTTCCTAATCGTATCCACAGTTTCTTCGCCTCGTCCGGACTTCGGCATCGATGTCGTTGGATCTGGCCCTGCGTGCGGCGGGGAGATGTATTGTACAGCTCCGAGTCACTCTGCGAACCAACCTCGCCGTCGCCTCCACCGTCCATCGACAGATCTGAGCCAGCAGCGTCGTACTCTCGCAGAACAGATCTTGGCTTACCCGCCACGGTGTCGGAATCGTCAGCTGACAAGCTGCGTTCAAAACACTCCATCATCCGAATGGAATAGGCTTCCATGTCGGGATTCTCGTCAATCTTGGAGCGCCTAAGTCCAAAACGGTTCTCTAGATAGACCTGATAGCCCAATTCCCGAAGAACCGCTGGGGCATCAACATGATGTCGGAGCTGCTCTACGGCCTGTCGAGCCGCGCGAGCGGAGGAATGGTGGTCGGCGAGCACTTGCACTAGCACAGAGTTCACACGTGCCTTATCTGACAAACTCATGCCTTCATCGGCGGCGAATTGATGGTATGTGGAGACATCGAGGTTCATATCCAGCTTTGAGCGACCCCAAACGCAGCCTTCTTCGTACCTCGCGATCTCCACAGTACGCTTGGAAGTGATCTTGGTGTCCGGAGTGCCAAGGTGTGAGTGTTCATAGGTGGCCTCCGCCGTAAGAAGGTTGCTGGAAAGCTCCCCAAGGGTAGCTTCCAGCTGTCGTTCTGCTCTCTGAGAGTCCAAATTTTCGCAGTCCCAGCCTGGCAGGCTCCCAACCTCCAACTTCACTACCAAACACTTGCGTTCACCTGGAAGCAGCCTTGGAAACGACATGTCTCCGAGGACGCCCTTGAGCCTGCATCCCTCACCGGGATAGAAAAACAAATCGCAGCTCGAAATAGATCCCACATCGACTCCCATCCGGAGGAGATCAACGATGGTCTTGACGTCGTTTGTACCGGGAGGCTTGCTTACGGGTATGTCGATCCCATCTGCGACGACTTTCCTGAGCCTTGGACCGTATAGCATTTCGAGTGGAGATGACATTGCCGCACACCACCCTTCTCCTCCCATCGCACTGTTAGGGTTAAAGATTGGACCAACGCCGAGGACATGGATCTTGACCCCCCTAGAGTCTCCCTCGATATCTCCGATATCGAGTTTGCTGGTGATCAAGAACAGGTGCCCAGATCTCTTCAAACCGTGCTTGCTGGTATCCACCGGCATGCTCTGCAGCGCCTTGACGGCGGCCCTCACTGCTGTTGCGACATCACGTCTCGATGGGTCCGCGCTGAGGCCCGGCTGCAGGTTTGATATATCCTCGAACAAGCGCTTCTTCGCAACGCTTCCCGATGAATTCAATACTCTGAGGCCGGCGTACCCTCGTGGAGTAGATGTTCGTTTCGCAACGCTTGGCGAGGAGAAGGTCATAATCGCGATTCGATCCCTCCATGTCTCCATCGTTTCGACCAGACGTTTAGCCTCACGTTTCATCTCTTCGAAACACTCCGGTGAAGTGTACGATCTGCAAACATTAGTGCCAGAATTCTCGAGATCCGAAGAGGGCCTCACGAAATATCCAATAAGATCCCAACATCCAACCCGATTCCACTAGTGTTGCCAGCAACACCAGGTCTATCGATTTCGCCCACCACCATTCCTTGCAATACTACAGCAACCCAGATCTCGTTGTCTGGGCTCACCACGACGGGCATCCGGTCGACGGGAGATATCACTTGTATATTTAGGGTTATCATCGGTGGTTTCCACTGTTGCCCGCATCGGTATCTATGTTTGAGTCCCACTTTCCCGTCAATCATCCCGACGACACTGTCACTGAAGACTTTCCCCGTCGCATCTTCATCCGTCGGCGCGGAACCTACTCCATCAACTTGGAATTCTTCGATTGTCGATGCGGCCTGGCTTGCGGCTGTATCCGACGAACCCCGAGATTTCACCGATTTCACCGAATGCCTTGTGATGACAGTGTGATTCGAGCAATCCGATACGATACTAGAAGTCGAGGTGGAAACTTCCGTGTCCTCCGTAGGGGTGGACAAACTGCTCTTCCGATCAGATAGCCTTTGGCCTTTCCCATCACCCTTGAAAAAGTCCTTCGAAAAGACTCGTTTCTTCCATTTCTTCACCTTATTCACCGCATCATGGTCGAAAGTCTCCTCCTCGATGGGACTGTCTGTACCCTTGTTGAACGCCTTTCTGAACCTGCTTCCGGAGGAGACTGCTCGCTTCATGTCGAAGTTTCCGCGTGCTGTAGCACCTACGGTTACGGGTGTTCCCGGATCTGTGGATGCACGATCCCGCACCAGAACCCTCTCCTTCGTCGTCTCCAGCTCCGGAGGAGGTAGAGGGGGTGTTTTGCTCTCGAAGTCCTTCCTCTCCGGCCTCTGTAACCAACCCATTCCACGGCTTCCAGCATAACTCTTCCTCCGCTCAGGTATATCGCTTGTGCCGTCCAAATTAGGAATATATCCACTGGAACTGCACTCGTTACTCTCCCAATTCGACTTGCGTCCGTCGATAGTCTCGCTCCTCTGCAATGCGTGCCGAGTGGAACTCGTCCTCCTTGGGGCCTGTGGGGCCTTACCATACCGGCTTCGCGTGCTGCTGAACTGGGGGTCCGTCGAGCGATATGTCGACTCCGAAGGGAACATGTTTCCGTACTGCTGCTGCTGTTGAACTAGGGGAGGCCGGAAGTCCAAGGGCCGAGTATCCATCTGAGGTGTCCCCGGGCGGATAGCCCCCAACTCAGCTATGAAAGCAGGATCCGCCACCCCTCCGCCGTAGTCGATGACCCGAGGTCTCACCGCTGTAGAACGGTGTGGAGCCATATATCGACTCGAGACGGATCCAAAGGAAGGCGTGATGCCCTTATGTCCCCCTAAGGAGGTACCCGTGAAGTTTTCCGGGTAGTGGTGCGTGGTAGCCGTCATATTTGAACCAGGGACTTGACCGAAACCGAGTACTCGGAGGAGAAATCGTTGCACTCCAGGTCGAGGTCGAGGTCGCCCAGTTCCGTGTCCGTCAGCCACTGCGAGGGACGGAAGGGGAAGCAGTCGAGGAGACAGTGAAGAGGGCGGAGGATCCAAGAATGGATGGTGGAGCGGTGGATGAGATACTTGACACCGGTGAGAAGCAATTGTGTGATTGTAGCGAGTATTTGGAGAATACCCATTGACTGAAGAAGAATGCTCTCGGACTGAAGAGCTGTAATAGAGTCAAATAACCAAGAGACAAAGTAGGAGAACCAAGAAAGTGGAACAAAAAGGCAAGCTTCCAAAATTCCGAGGGAGGGTGAGAGGAGGTGTAGCAGCTGACCTGAGAAGTGATGGCAGTGGGGTGAGAGCAGCGGTGGAGGTCGGACAGGGAGGAACAAACAGCAGTTCCGCTATAAAATGTGACTAAGTGAGTAGGCACAAGTACTTTGAGCATCCAAGCACCCATATTCATAACAAACCAAGCAAAGGACTTGATATATCACCCTCGAAATCAATCTAGACTTGCAAGGCAAGACATCCTCACATAAAGCGAACATCCAAAAAAACGCCCCCAAAAAAAACACCCCATCTAGCTGACCGCTCAATAGCTCCGGCTCGCCGCTCACTCACATCATCGATAACCCGAATCTACGGCTAATATTCCCGCACCTTGATCCCCCTCTCCCTCAACCGCTCACCCACGGACCCCCGAATCCTAGACACAGCACCTTGCTCAACATCCCCTAGATTCCCTCTCAACAGCACGACTTCCTCCACTTTGTTGGGCTTATCCTCATCCTGACTAGCCTTAACGTACTTCGCGACCCTCTCCGTCCATCCACCCGTCCCCTCACGGCGTCCGTTCCAGCTCTTCCACGCGTCTTCATCCGCCACCCCCACGACGCTCAAACGGTCCAGCACCTCATCGTTCTCGAACGCAGCCTTCAGTTCCTCGAGGAGCTCGGAGATCACCTTGCCGTTGCCTGAGAGCGCTACGCGGCCGGTGGTGCGGTCGACGAGAGGATGGAAAACGCGTGTCTGGAAGTGCACCTCAGGCACGAGCGATGGAGAGTCGAAGCTGATGGTGAAGCGGATGATGGCGCCGAAGTAGGAGCCGCGGCGAGGGAAGAAGACGCCGTGCCAGTTCTTTGTCGGCGCCAAGGGGGAGAGCGTTATGTGTATCCCACGCGGAGCTGTCTGCTGGAGACTCGCACTAGTTACCGGGCATTAGCGGAATGAACGCATAGCCAGAGAGGGGGGGGAGACAATTCGACGAGAAGCTGCTGGCGGGCATAGTAGGGGTTGACAGGGAGCATTGTTCTGGTGGTGGTCTTTGTGGGGCGGATGTGCGTGTGGATGATAGATACATAGATGTAGATCGGAGCTCAGGGACAATGAGGACCCTTGTGCGGCAACTCCCGTGCAAGCTGAGCAACTTAGTTATGTAACCATCACGTGTTCGTCACTCCTACATCATCGCCGCTCATTCGTGGACCACACATGGCCGCCGCGGCGGGCATACGGTTATCGTGACCGTGTAGCAGAAACAAAGAAAAAAGTTGGATCAATATCTAATCTAATATTTAGCAGCAAAAAATTCTATCCTCCCAACAGTATGTTGCCCTTCACTGGATCGTCAAAGTTCATCCGGTTCTCACAATCAAGGTCGCCAACATCCCCCTCGAATACCATCCCACTTGTAGTACTATCCGCAAAGAATAATGCAGTCTTAACTACATGCTGCGGCTGTCCCGCAAATGGAAGCCACACATCTAAAGTCCCAAAGATGCTTCATACCCGAAAGCAATCGAGATTCCTGGAAATCGGCGCACCAACAAATACTCTATTCCTTCCCCGTCATTTTTTCCAACGGATCCAATATGTCGTGCACTCTTGCGCCGGGGAAAGCGTGCATGAATAGTAATCCAGCCGTGGACAGCGAGAGGAGTTACTTTATCTTCTCCACAGCGGCCAGCTTGACCCACGACTGTATACTGCTAGTGACTGCTGTACAGTGTCGCCCGTCCACGCCATACCAGCTCTCCGAGCACCCGATGCCACAAGCCGCAGCCCAGCGGGGTGAGCGATGCCCGCCACTCCTCGCCGTTCGTGATGTGTCCAGACGTGAAGGGCAGCGACATTCGGTGTTGTTCTAGCCGACAACCCGGTTCCCGCTTCGAGTAGTGGCAGCAGGTAAGTAATTGTTAACTTCATGCGTCGTCTCTCGTTTGCAATTAAGAAAAAGCATGGAATTTATCTCCAAGATGTTGGCATGTTTCTTGCACACGTATGGGGAATGCACAGGTTATTTGGGATTGTATATCGACGTTGGATATGGAATGTGGACAACACACTGCGTTGGTACATATGTACTGTTGGCCGTGGTTGCGCAAGAAGCCAGGGAGAAGGCGTGATCACACAACACCAAACCAACCGCACAGAAACCACGTATCTGGTCCGCACGACAGACATCTCCCAAGCAGCCATTGAGACGGTTCCGTGCACGATGGAGTGATGATATTTCTTGTCCTATTAGCCTGAGAAACAATATGGGGTGGGAGCAGTGCTGGGCCGGAACACCACGCTTATACTACGTGTACTCTACTCATCTGCATCTACCGGCGGCGGGAAAATGAGCGAACGACCAACGTAACGTACTGGCGATGAAGTGGGATGGGAGCTAGATGGAGGGAAAGCTCCGTCCAATCTCCATCCGCCAGCATCGGGCAGCGTTCAAGTTAAGAGCGAATCGCCACCATGTCGTCATCCGTGTTGAAAGTTGCATCTTCCGGTGGCATCAGCGGGGAGTGATATTGCGTCGCGAGAGGGGAACGGACAGAGTTTATGTAGCTCTGTGCGGACGGGCACTGAAGAGACGGACAGGTCTCGTGAGAGAAAAGCAAAGCAGGTCATAAACAGGCGGACGGAATAGTAAGAAGAGCCTATTCAGGTCACACCGTTCCAGCTCTACCCAGTCAGCTTGTCCGAAAGCACTCCCTCACATCTTCGAAACGAAACATCCGACATCCGACTAAACCCACCGCACCACACTCCATCCATGGCCCCCGCCCAGATCGATCACGTGGTGATCCTGCTGCCGTATAACGACCTGGAGTCGCCGCCCTCCTGGCTGACCGATAACTTCACGATTACACCTGGAGGACGCCACAACGACGGCCGAACCGAAAACAAGCTGATCGTATTCCAGGACGGCACGTACCTCGAACTCGTCGCCTTCGCCAACGGCTCACCCTCTCACCGCCGCGGGCACCCTTGGGGCGCGAAGCACTACGGCTTCGCCGATTTCGCGCTCACGTCTCCTGGAGAATTTGATTACACCGGTTTGCGTGGACGGATCAACAAGCACAGTGGACGCCTGGCTATCGACTATGCCTTCCCGACGGAAGACGGTATGAAGCGAGCGGGGGATGGCAAGGAGGTCAAGTGGAAGGTTACCGTGCCGGTGAACCAGAGCACCGCGAAGCCGCCGCCGTGGTCACCGCCGCCGAATCGCAGGGGGGAAATCCCGTTTTGGTGTCACGATGTGACTGAGAGGAACCTGAGGGTTGACATGGAAGGGACAACCCATCCGAGTGGCGCACTAGGAATCGCCCAGTTAACCGTACTGGTTCCGAAGGCGAAGGTGGAGGGATACATCGAGTTGTACTCGTCCATTATGGATACGCAGCCCATTAGGGTGCTTGGAACCACGAGGCTGCCGGTGGACGCACCAGTGGCGGTGCCTGGGTTGGTTAAGCCGTGGGTATTTGTCGAAGAGCCAACGCTCGAGGCGGAGAAACAGATGGTTACCGAGAGAGGCGCCGGCATACTTGAGGTCGCGTTGAGGGTGGGCACGGATGGAAGGGTGGGATTGGCGAGAGCGCCGATCAATGTGGAGGGGATATGGATCCATTTCTTGATGTAGCGGCAGTTAAACGGGAATCTTTTAGCTACATTTACTTGTTGGAGTTGGTTGGAGGGAACGTAGCATGTTGGAGTTTCAAGTTGTAGCTCATTTGTTAGTGGCAATGTCCTCAGAAATCCTCTTAGCAGTATTTTCTCAAGCAAACACATCAAACTTTCCCACCGAGTGACTCTTACGTAAAAACGTACACCGTCTGTATCTACGCCTCAACTATTTCTTCGATCTTGACGTTCATGTCAGCCATCTCTGCGTCAACCTCCTCGGAACCTGCCTCCACCTCCTCAGAACCTGCATCCACCTCTGCAGCCTTTGCTAGCTTAGCCGCCACATTTGCATCCCGATGAGAATGGTGATTCTTGTTTGTCGAGTCTTTGATATCGGAATTATCATTGAACAGCCGCAACAGCATAGCCCTAAGCACGCGGAAAGATTAATATCCATCACATCGAAGCTGGCACACAGATACTCACTTCCGGTCGTCTTTAGGGAGCATCAGATTGCAGCTGAACCGACTCTTCCACAACGGCAGGATCATTTCGTCGTCAAACTCGCCGGGAGACTTGGCTACCTTGAGGATACAGCAGCCCATACCAAGGTTGCTGACTTGCTCATCGATTTCACCGATGGTCATGACAGGAACCTTGGCCTCCTTCACTTCCTCAACGACCTCCACCTCCTTTGCGGTCTCTTCCTTCAGCCCCTCCCCTTTGATCTCCACCGCATTATCTCCCTTGGACTCGCCCTCCTCCTTGATTCGCCCTCCGACCTTGGGAAAGAGTTCGCGGAGAAGGGTGTGCACGGTTTCCTTCTTGGTAGCGTGCACCACCCGCTCCGGGCCAATCCATGGTGCCACGATGCTAAGACCCTCGCTCTGAATCCTCCACGGGCATACCTCGGGAGACTGGACATCCTGCTTCATGAAAGCCTTGACCCCACAGTGAACAAACTTGACACCACGTCCCTCGTTGGACTGGAGGATCTTCTTCGCTAGATGTGATGTGAAGTAGATCGCACGGACGGGAAGAGCCTCGGAATTTCGGACCATGAAACACGTTCTTGGGAAGCGCTCGGACAGGCCATAGAAGGCGTAAATACGCTGAAGGACCTCATGGTCGTGGGGAAGGAATTTAAAAGGTTCCTCTGGTGGAGGTCCCTTTTTTCCGGTGGAGGTACGGGGGTTGAAAGCCTTGGGAGCTTCAGTAGAGATTTCCGGAGCTGTCGGTAAAATGATTGTCGAATCAACGTCAGTTTCTGGAGCGGTACTGATCTCATCGACTTCCCTCTTGTGCTTCTTAACTGCTGGAGCAGGCGCTGGTGAGTCCAGTTTGCGCTTGCCCGGTGAGGGGGGAGGGGATGGAGTGGCGTTCTGCTCGCGCTGAAGGACAGGTATGTTCTCGGTTTTGGGGACAATTTCCGATGTATCAGCTGGAGTGAAGGACTCAGCGGGAGTGCTGACACCAGTGGGTTGCTGGAGCTCGGCAAGCCTTTGCTGCTTGGTAACCTCGGGTTCGATGGCACGAATCTCCTCTTTCTTCCTCAGGACCGTGATGAAGAAGCCACCGGTGTCCTGGAGGTGAGGGTATACGCGGACACACCGCTCAAGGGGAATTCTGGTTGGGTCATCTTCCGCTTTGCCGTCTTCACTAGGGAACATGCTCTTCGTTATTCGGCCAACCCGAGCCTCCTTACCTTCGTCGTCCGTGAGAATGTCGTTGTAGGTGGAGTACCACAGTTGGTCCTTGTCCATAACCCTCCAGCCGCCTTTGAGGCCTGGCTTACGCTTCAACTGCGGAAGCTGGTCGCTGACATCTACAATCTCCACCTTGTCCAAGCCACCGCAGCGGCGGATAGCCGTCTGGATAACGGCCTCGTTCTCGATGGGGTTCATGGAGCAGGTCGAGTACACCAGTCTTCCGCCAACCTTGAGCATCTGAAGTCCGCGCAGCAAGATCCTAACCTGGATCGCATGAAGGTTGAATGCACCGTGAGGGTTCCAATCCTTCCAGACGTTGTAATTCTTGCGGGCGGTTCCATCTCCAGAGCAAGGCACATCAGCGAGAATCCGGTCGTACTTGAGGTATTGCCTCACTTCGTCTTTGGGGTTGGAAACGAGCAAACTTGGATACATAGTTGCATCGTGGTTCGTAACGATCAGATTGGGAGAGTTGAGACGCTTGGTCTGGTGGATCAACATGTGGCTCCGCTTGTAGTCAGCGTCATTGGCGATAACAAGGCCAGTCGCCCTTCCACCCATCTCGCCCTCCCTGTTTGTCTCTGCCGAGCCGGTACCAGCCGATGCAGCGCTAACAGCAGCCTCCTCTCCACTGTGAATCATCTCTACGAGCTGCGCAGTTTTTGAGCCGGGAGCAGCGCACATATCGAGTACCACGTGGTGGGGCTCAATATCCATGAGCAACGGGGGAATCATTGAGACAGCCTCCTGGCGAGAGATATTTCCAATGGTGGTCTCGGCGACAAGGTAGTTCTGGAATTTCTTGAATGGCGGGCATCGACGAATAACAGACTTTCCGGTCGTCATTCCCCAGGCTGTACCCGATCTGTTAGCTGCATCAACCTCGGACGCACACGCTCCGTACGGACTGGAAGGTGGTACCAAGATTGTCAGGGTAGAATGCTAGAGGCCGTGGAGGGTCAACTGGTTGTCCCTCCCAGTCAATGCCCTTCAAATGCGGGATGAAAACATCTTGGAGAGTCTTCAGAGTGGTTAGAGCGTGTCTGTTGCACCGATGTCAGCACACGGAGATCCAATTTTCCGCTGTACGCTGTCTGCCATACGTTGGAAGGTGACAACGAACCCTTTGGATCCAGTAAACCTAAAGGTAGTCGGAAGCGTCCTTTTCAGGGATCTCCAGAACTCCTCCCACTCCCCCTCGTGTACGACATTGCTCTCCTTGTAGAAGCGCTCGTAAAGCGCGTTCTCACTCGTAATTGAAGTGTAGTTCCCGCGTTCACCTTTAGTAGGTCCATTGCGGTCGCGTTTATGGTTGCCGTATTTGTTTCGGTCACCGTTGCCCTTCTTCTGCGGAGGGTCATAATAGTAGTAAGTCATATGATGTTTCCGCCTGGGTACATACGAGAAGAATGGGAACGGACGTACTTTGTTGCGGTTCATAGTGTCAATGGTGGATAGATGCCCCAGCCTTGAAAAGGATGCGCGACGAGAAAGTTATGCAGACAGGAAGATAGTTAGATAGCGGGGTGCCAAGAAACGCTAATATACTTCTGGAACACCATGCACCAATCAACTCTTACACAAGTTATGACTCGGCCTCACCAGTGCCCCCTTGTACCAAGCTCACTGTTAGACTACAGCAGGCCTAGGGAGAGGGCAAAGAGGACCTACAACGGGCCGCCTGACTGATCAAGATCGGGGTCGGACAGTGGACAGTTTGTTATCGCCAGGAGCTAGATAGGTCGCACGCGATTAATGGGTAAAAAAACATAATTTTTTTTTGTTAGACTGCACCCTTCGCCAGAAGGAGCCCGCGATGCCGGCCGAGATTCGGTGGTCCAGCCCACAATGAGGTGACCGAAAATGAAAAGTCCGATGGGCGGGCCAAGCTGGGAACGGACGAACCGGACACCCATAGACTGGAGTTCCTTCGCTCCGGAGACCAGTACGGGAGAAGACGCCTCCCCAGTCCCCTCGCCTACCTGAAGCGCTCGGTCACCGAGAACAGGTGGAAGGAAGCGAAGACATGGCGGGCGTGAAAGCCACGAACGAGAAATACCGGAATAGCCGGAAGTTGTTCCAGAAGCCAGTGCCGGAACCAGCCAGTGCGAACAAACACCTTGCCCAAGGCTCTGCCAGCCGAAGCCTAAGGGATGGTTCCCCCCGTGCTTTCATATGTTATTTCAATAGTGCGCCATATATCCTTAGGACCGGCTAGAGCGGAGGGCAGGAGGAGCCTTGCGATTATCAGTATGCGCAAGTATCAAGCACACAGAAGTTAGACCCGAGACGTTCTTAAACTCGCCTCGTCGTGGGTGATGTAAACTTCCAGGATGATGGGACCAACAGTGCCAAGTGAGACGTGTATCGACGAGAGAGCCTCTTTCTTGGTGTATCTACAAACCTGATTCCTCGCCATGGGTGGACGCGCGAAGCTACGACTTTCGCAGAAATGTGCGATAAGGCAAGGACAGACCCCTTGAGTACATACCTCTCGGTGAGGGAAAATGCGTGGTAACTAGCTCTGAGCTGGACCTCGTTTCTGGGATTTAGTGGTGGACCTTAACATATCCCCTGGAGAAGTGCTCTCCCGACAATAGAACGTCGTTAAATTTCAGGTAACCATAGTTATCAGATAAAAGTTCACCTGTGTCCTAGGAAGAAGAGGGCATTGAGGGATGGCACCTCAGCGTACGGAGGTCGGGGGAGCCTAGGGAGCTAGAGAAAGTGACCCCCGATGAAGCGAGTTTGAGGACTTCCTGGTCTGGTGGTTTCTTCGTTTCCTGTCTTCAATCCTGCTTAGGCAGGCTCGCCATGATCAAAATTGGTCGCATGCGAGTAATGAGGAGACCAAAAAAAAAGCACACAGAAGTTATGATAGCATTCACAAAACTAACCTCACCCTAAGACTAAATCGACAGAGGTCATCAAGTGAGAATCTAGGGTGTGACCTTTAAATACAACCTCAACCATCAACCCAGCCCTACGTCCCCTCCTTTCCAACACCAGATTCAATATTGAAAACAACTTACTTCGGTATCCCTTCTCATCGCTCCTCTTGCCAAACAACCTCCCAGAACTTACGACCCCTAATTCCAACACCAACTAGCACTACCAGCTCTCCAGAGCGAGGCGAGGATGCATGGCATATTCGGATTTCTCCTTGTGGTTCTCCTCCCTTGTGCGGATATCGTGAATGGACGGGCCGTCGTGAAGAAGAGCAACAACCTCAACGGCATCGATGTCAAGGAAATTGAGGTTAATATGGTATGTCGATCTCAGAACTGCCGACTTATGATTCACTCGTCCTCTTGGAATGTCTCCGGACGTTGCTGATGCTAATGTGTGTTTTAGCATCCAAAGGTGATCAAGGATATAGGAATTGTCCAGCCTCTCGACCCTTCCGAGGCATTCCTCCTGGATGGTATAGCAAGCATCGTGCTAACAGACTGCAACAGCTGGCGCACGCCTCCACCGAGACTTCCACCAAAACGGAGTCTGCCACTTGGACCACCGTGACGATCACCACAAGCGCCGGGCAGGCTGCAACCGCCGGACCAGTGCCGTCTATTTTGTCTCCGCTCGATCCGCCCGAAAGCGGCATCAAGCCGCCCAAGATAGATAATGGAGAGGTCATAAGAATTATTTGGTCTATGGTTAGAAAAATGGAACTAACATTGGCCTTAGACCCACAGCGACCCACGAGACGATGACGGCCACGTGATCCACCGCGCTCACGAGGATTATCCGCCTAAGGACCATCTGCGCGAGGACCATCCGCTCGATGAGCCGTCGCACGAGACCCTTTGGTTCACCCAGAACCCTACACAGTCGCCGGAGAAAGGGCGGATCCCGGATATCCCCGGCGAGTACTCTGTTAATTTCTGGTTGTTCAATTCGAAAGCCCAATTCCCGATCGCCAACCTTACGACAGTGTGCGGAAATTACACGTGGGAGCACCTGATGAGCGAGCGGCACCGGCTTTACCACAATCAGACTGTCATGCTCGCCTTCTCTCCGAACATCCCCGACAGTTCTCGCACGGAGACCAAGGAGGTTGATCGGGAGGTCAACATCATGGGATGCCACTGTCTCCACCGTAAGGACTACAATGTTCCGTGCTCGTGCGAACAGGCGATGGCGGATCGCGCCAAGATTTCCGCGCGCGTCTTTTTTGCAATGGTTATTGTTGTTGTCAGCGTTCTGCTGGGGTTTATCGTCCACTACATCTGGCACATTGGCAAGCAGTGCGTCGAAAACCCGCGCAATGTCGACTGGCGAATTCCGGACCACAGGCCCAAGGTGCTCGACGAATTGTGCAGCCGGTCGATTCGGGCAGAGGAAGAACAGCTGAGGAAAGAGGAAGAGCTGAGAAACAAGGGTTTTGAGACTAACCTGTTCACCGGTATTGGAGGCGATGTTCCCCGGCTCAAGGCGGAGAAGGCCAAACACGCCGCCAGGGAGAGGACTTGGTGGATGAGGTCGTATAGGGCTATGCAGTCGCTCGCCGAACGTTTCCCTATTGGCCGCAGGTGAGTGCTGGGTTCTACTAGTGTAACCTTCATAGATTCTCCCCTCTTCGTACTTACAATCCACATGTGTCCGCCTGATACAGCCAAATATCCTGTTACAATTGTCTTGCCAATGTGCCTGATACCATGACAATTGCTACAACGACGTCGAGTAATGCGCTCGCGTCTTTGCCGTGCTGCTGTCCGATTAAAAGCCCAATCTTGAAACGCCTACGGTATAGTAGGTACCCCCCAAACAGAAATCACCAAGTATTTCGGCAAAATACTTGGATCCAGTAGACCTGAGATTCACTGAATATTGGCAGTTGGCACTCACCGTGACCCTCAATGAAGATCTTGGCCGAGTGCTAGCTTTGGTAGATACACACTAACGATATCCCTTAGCCAATCGGTGGCCGATAACGGTGTCGTAGTTATCGCACGTCGCCCGGAGTCCGGGAAACCCTTTTCTTTATTATCTTAATATACCATATTCCTAGAGGGCGATGGACATAGGAAGGTGGGCGTCACTAGTGGCGGGGGGAGAGAGGCCTTGCGCGGGTCGGATGCGGAGAGTCTTCATTAGAATTCGCTTTCTTTTCCTCGGTATCTACATCGTGTTGCAATTGGGGTCGTTCGCAACTGTCCAGGCCGGGGCGAGTGTGTAAATAGCCTTGATGTAGGTCAAATGCTAAGACGATGAAACAGAAAACCAGTTTCTCGCCTTCGATGTACTTTTGGGTATTTTGATAGTCATCCTAATCCCTATTCATACGCCTAACTACCAAATTTCATCTATGTAGCGAACTCAAAATCCTCCCTGTCGTCCCCGTCCTTCTACATACACCGGCAGGGTTGTTCCGTTGCTGGCAGGGATCGTCCAATCGGTTCCGCTGGGACCAAAACCGCCCCCACCGAGAAACGTCTCTGTATGGCTCGCCGAAGTGTCGACCCTGATGGAGATGAAGGCCAGAGCGCCGTCCTCGATGGATCGACCGACCAGTTGGATCTCTGTTATGTCGCCGTTAGTCGCAGCCGGCTGAAAGGGGGGAGCATACCTGCGCACACGGCATCGTAACTAGTGTTTTCCTCGAGGAGTATCCCATCCTCCGTGCGGAGGCGGATCGCTTTGTTGGTGTTGTACGGGGTCCCGCCATCGACGGCCTCAATTGTCTCTTCGGGGAAGAACTTCGGCCGATGTGGTTGGTCATGTCTCCATGGATGCTCGGATGCTAATCACTTCGAATCACTGATCTCTTGATTATTGCACGCGCCTCATTGTACCCAGATTGGAAGGGGCTTTCTGACACCGAGAATTTAAGAAGAGCAGGACCAGAGGCTTTTGACTACGATCGCCGGCCGAATTGGGCAAGGAGCCGGTAACAAGGCAATTTAGTGATGTTTGTTCCAAAATCTTAGAGCGCTTGCGGATATGTAAGAGGCAAAAGGAAAATACCAATGACTTCACCCAGGCTCGATCTGGGGACCTTGTGTGTGTTAGACACATGTGATAACCAACTACACCATGAAGCCAGTGATGCGATGAGCAACATTTGGCCTGTTGAAGCCCGTTCACCCCACGAAAGAAAATTGCGGCTAGGTGAGTGACCTCATGGTTGGAAATATTCCTATGCGAAGTAATGCTTGACTACCATCTCCTCCGTTTTCGAAGGCGCACTGTTGCCATCCCTGACGCGCAACTCGGAGACTACCACGCCCATATATGTAACCCATTTCGGCGTCGGTTCCGACTTATATCACCATGATCTAGATAGGTCGCATGCGATTAATGGATGAATAAAAAAAAAACGCTGGTTCCGACAGTTAACTACAAGTTTGGCAGCGTTGCAGAGCGCGACCTTTTTATCGTCGAAGCTAAAGCAAGCGCACTACCGGAGTCATCCAGGGTCTTGATTGGGACATTCTCCATAATGGCTGGTAGAGGAATCTACCATGTGAAAGGCTTCATGGTGTAGTTGGTTATCACATGTGTCTAACACACACAAGGTCCCCAGATCGAGCCTGGGTGAAGTCACTCATTCTTTTGGGTCTTCAATCTTTTTTCGCTGGAACTATTTGGCTGGCCTTACATCAGAGATTACGCTTCAAAGTACTCTAGTGTTTCCCGGCCTTTCTTGTAAATGCATAAATGCCTTTTTCGAGTGCGTGCGATGGCTGCGCATTCGGCTTGTAGGCCTCTTGATAGACATCCGTGTGGCCTCTCCAGTGATCTCCCTGGCGGCATGTGACCGCGAGGTCCACTGTGCCGGTGTTTTGCCCGAGAGTGGTTCGTGAATATGGATAGCTCTGGGCGGTGGATGCTTATATACATACACGAAAACCCGAAGAGAGGGGCATTATTCATTTTGTATTGTATGTACTAGTATACTATATCAAAATGGCCACTCTTCAGAGCATATCCGCAAAAACGCTCTTGACCAGAGTCTTCTTGTTGACTGTTTACCTTGATGTTAGTACTACAGTTCGAGGATACGGAATCAAAGATTGCACTCACTCTTCCCCATCTGATTCCTCTCAATGTCTTTAACGACCATCAGGATGGTCGGGACCTTGTACCCAGCGATGCGCTTCTTCATTTCGGTCCTCATCTGCTCCAGCGACCACCCCCCCTTCGCCTGCTCGGCGAGAACAACCACCGCGGCAACCCTCTGTCCCCAGTCCGGGTCCGGGATCGCCACAACAGCTACCTCCTTCACCTGTGGCAGCTCCAGGATTTCGCGCTCAACCTCAAGTGCCGAAATCTTCTCGCCGGCAGACTTGATGATATCGACACTTCGCCGGCCATGGATGAAATAGCAGCCACTGGCATCCATCGTCGCCACATCCCCCGTCTTGAACCAATTGCCGTCGACGAACTCCTTCGCCGTGGCCTCGGGATTGTCCCAGTACTCGCGGAAGACTGTCGGCCCGCGGATCTGGATCTCGCCAGAAATATTGGGCTGTGTGATGACTACGCCAGTCTCTATGTCGACCAGGCGGGCTTCAACACCAGGGAGTGGCCAGCCAACGGCGTTGTCGACGCGCTTGTCGAGCCGATTAGATAACGCCATGCCAATCTCGGTCATGCCGTAACGCTCGAGCATGCTACCGCCGCCAGACGAGGTTCCAGCGATATCCCACCAGTCATCGCGGATGCTTGAGGGCAGGGGGGCGGAGCCCGAGATTGCTAAACGAAGGGATTTGATCGCTGCTGCCGCGGAATCTTGGATCTCAGGGGGCTGGGAGGGGAGACTGGAGATCAGGCGGTTGTAGATCGTGGGGACGGCCATGAAGAGTGTGATGGGATCACGCTTTGTGAGATCGTCCGATTTGGCGACGCCAGCGACTAGACGAGGCCATACCGTCGAGGGCGAGAACGGAAACAGGTACTCGACTGCGCCACCGGACATGATTGGCGCGAGTGTGGCATTCACGATTCCATGCACATGGTGGAGCGGGAGCACATGGAGAAGGTGGTCGCTGGGCGACATCTCCCAAGCAGTAATCAGCGACGAAGCCTGCGCTGACAGCGAGGTGTGCGTTGAAACCACGCCCTTGGGCAGGTTCGTCGTTCCGCTCGTGTAAATAATCAGCGCGCCACGCTTCGTCTCCTTCCAGTTGTTGTCATGGAGCTCCACCTCCACCTCTTGCTCTCGTTCTGGCGCGAGCTCTTGGAGCTGTAGTAAGTGCGGGATTTTGGCATCGAAGATCTCCTCCGCCCGTGTTCGAAACTTGGGCGTGGCAATCAGTGCCGAGGGCATAGAGTCGCCGAGGACGTATCGCATTTCCTTCGCCGGGTGGGCGGTGCACAGCGGTACGGCTATACCGCCAGACGCAAGTACGGCAAGAAGCCCCACTGCTCCCATGTATCGGCGGCAGAAAACATCAACAACTCGGGAAGTACGCACCAACATATTCATATCCATTCTCCATGAGCATGGCAACTCTCTTTTCGTTCAGATCCCCGCTCTCGACTCCGCCCTTCCCATTGACGGCCGCCAATATCCTCGTCTTCATCACGGCGACGTCTCCCAATAGCGAGCCATACGAAAATCTCTTTCCCGAAGCGGAATGGATGATCGCGGTCTTGTTCTGCGGGTGTTTGGACAATGCCTCGAACAGCGGCGTCCTCGGTAGTGTGATCTTGGTCGCGGTCGCCATGGTTCTGCGCAGGGAGAAGAGCAAGAAGGCTGCTGGAGTCGGTGGTCGCAGTGGGGAGGTAGGTATTCGTGGGAAGTACCCGGATCTGGGTCGAAGGCGCTTCATGCTGATGGTGTGTGTGGGTGCGTGCGTAGGATTACCTATCGTATCGGTAGATACAATGGCCCTTGTGCGTCTATCAATTCATTGGACAGTCAAACGCGTGGAGAGGGATGTGGTCTCTATCGCGCTGCAGGTGGGAAGATCTCGAGGCGTGGTGGCGCTGCCGCTCGGATATGTATAGACTACTCATCTCCGCGATGGATAACGTAGCCGACCTCCAACCGACGACACCCATAGCCGATACCAAGAAGCCGAGTTAAATATGCTCTGCAACTCCTTAAAGCAGTAACTATTCCGGGGCAAAGTGAGATCGCAAGCATCGCCGTAACCATCATAGCAGTTGCGTGTATCATCTACACAGCGTTTCCGGGCTTGTTGTCGAGCGAGAAGATCAATCTGGCCTCATGCGATGCAGAAAAATATCTGACAATTCGCTCCATCGGTTTCCTAATATGAAGTGCCTACTAGGGGGTCCTTAAGGTTAGTCGGGGTTGGAGTCGGTCGCGAATTGGTGTGGTGGAAACAAATGGTGATTGGCTGACGCATCGGGTTTGGCGCTAACTGGTGGCCAACTGCCCTCGTGCCCTCCTGCCTTCCCCACCTCGGGAAACCGCGAGCTGGGCAGTTGAAGGCCAAGTTGGCGCTAACCTCGATTGATGTAAAAGGTGGAAAGTAAAATTTGACCTAAGCCCATTTAAGAAGGTTGTCGAGTATCATAAACGATAACGACATAATATCACGCTTCAAGTAGTTATTAACGGGAGGAACGCGTCATACTCTATGACTTACTTCGGACCTCTACCCTCCACGCGCCACAGATTCTCAGTTTCGTTTTTGGTGATGGGGCCGATCCATACGTAGAAGATCTATCGACAGTTGGCTCTAAACTGCAAAAGAAGCGGCACTGGATGCTACGGAAGGATCCCGATCCCGTTAACAACCTACCTTGGTGGTTTGATACACTCTACGATCGCCATAACGGTCGCAAATTCCGATCACTCTTCCGCATGCTGCCTGGGCGTTTTAATAGTCTTCATCATCTTATCGAAAACTACCCCATCTTCCAGAACAATTCGCGAAACTTGATTGCTAAATCTATGGGAGCGGGGTCGTGTTTCTAAAAGTTGAACACGAGTTATGAGCTTTTAATTGGCTATGTATCGAGTCTCACTCTAACTCACACTAATTCTCGACCAACCCCAACTCCAACTAACCTTGAGGACCCTTTATATGTACTCTAGTAATCTGTAGAGTATGCGGGTACATATGGATACACAAAGAAAAAAGAAGAAAACATAGTTTACCTGGTAAACGCGTATGAAAACGTTCAAAATACGTATTTTTCACCTCCTGATACGTGTCCAGCGGGATAACTACGTTTTTTTTTTACCCCCCCTCACTGTGCAGTAACTATGTAGGTATGACTGTCCACCATGAATTTTGAAAAAAAACAAAGGGAATCAAGTGCTGTCCGTTTATTGCATGAAATATACCCCAGGTTTCCCACAATCGACACCGACCAGTGGCATTTCTAAACCTTCTTGCCGCCCCATCTATTCTCTTCGTTTCCCTCTTCCCAGGTCTTTTCCTGGTATCCGATCTCCGCTTTGACCCTTTTGACCTCATCCTTATCGCCGGTATTCTTGCCAACATTATCGCTAATCTTAACTGCCGGCTTTCCGTTCGCGCTGGAGATCTTGATGACGATGTTCAAAGGCACACTCTTCTTCCCCTTGACATTCCCTCGCCGGTGGACAAAATCATTGGTCAGGAATGTTCCGACACCGAAACTTGTGGCAAAACCTTGGGAATCCGCCACCTTTTTGTACTCCAAGCACTTCTCGACGTCGAGCGAATCCGAAAACACGATTGTCTTCTTGTCCTTGATTCCCTGGGAATCGTAGAAGCGCCGCATGGTATGTACGAACTCCGCTGGATCTCCCGAGTCCTGTCGCACGCCGGCAAAGACCTCAGCGTATGTCTTCGGTACATCGAGGAGCGTGCACGGCTTCCGGAAACACTGTAGGAACTGCGGAGTGCCAAATGTGTCGGTAAGTGCGATTGCGAGATTGCCGACGCCGAAACAAGCCACCCATTCTCTAAGCGCCGTCTCGTTCGCCGCCGTGTAAGAGCCGGTCAGAGCGGCAATACCCATCATCCATTCATGTGCAACAGTGCCAATCGGGTTGATGTTGAAGCGATGCGCAAAGTGGACGTTAGAGGTGCCGACGATCCCACCTGGGCCCGAAGGGTTTTGCGACTTGTAGGTCTCTTGTACGCGGAGGAGGCCGCGAAGGACGAGCTCTTGCGTATCTACGGTGAGTCAGTGGGCTGGCTGTAAGAGTGGGGAGTCGAGAATACGGACGGTAGCTTCGGCGTCGGCGGGTGCCGAACTCGGAGACGAGACAGCCGTTGTTCAGCAGCTGCATGCCTTTGTTAAAGCTGTAAGCTGTTAGCCATCAATGACAATGGAACCGCTCTAGAAGGGTCAATTACGCCTTCTCCTCTTGTCCGTCATAGTCCCAGTCTGTATTCGAAAACCGGAAGTAACACTCGCTCACCAACACGAGCAGCGGGATCTCATAGAGGATGGTTTCCACCCATTTGCCTCGAACTTCGATTTTGAGATCGCCCTATATCCTTCAGCATCGCCCCGTGAGCGCCAAGCGGATAGCCCTACAAATTCCGTTTCGTTCGACTTTTCATGTTGCTCCCGCTGAGTGCGCTGGGTGGCCTCGTCCACCAAGGTGAACGTCAACACCAATTGTTCTTGTGGCCGGAATCGGAAGGTAGAGAGGTAGGTGATGTAAGTGTCCGGTAGATAGGGACACTTCGACTTGAGGAATTCGGCTTCGTCAACAGTAAGCTGGAGGTTTGACAGGCCTATAGCATATGGTTAGCTGATGTTGCATGTTGTCGCGACTCCTATGTGAGACAGACCTGAGACGTGTTCCTGTAGCCAGTTGAAGCCATCTCGCGTGAGCTTCAGGTTAGGCGTGCGATTGGTGAAGGCGTAGGTACAATCTTTCGTCGGAGTGTGGTCAGTTCGAGCCCGGTGACTGTAGCAAAGATACTTTACCAACCAGCGTCAGGATAGGAGCGCAGAACAGCGCATTGCATCGTCAATTTATAAAGGTCGGTATCGAGCAAGGACGTAACGCCCTGTGGGCTCGGATCAGATTTGGAGCTCATCGCAAGCTTCGTGGAGCCTGGATGAACGAAATGCGGGGTATTTTGGGGGACGGTCTGCGACGAGGGATGGTATGATGGTCGTGGGAATGCGCAAGTCGTGGTATAATTTCTTGCTTCTGTGGTGGTGTCGCTTAAGTGCGTATGACTGATTGCGTAGCTTTTACCCGTATGGACAGAGGCCTTTGTTGCAAGGTGATACACCGCCGCGCTGAATGTATATACTGAGATGGTATGACGCGTTCATGCATGGAGTAACTACATTACCGCGGATGAGCCGCATATTCAAACATCTCAAAACATACATTTAAATATTGAATATTCCTGTAAAAAGAAATAATGGCCATAAGTATGTACATATGTATCAGTACATTTTTGCTTTGGCTTTGGATGTGTTGCAGTGCATTACATAAGCAATACCTGAGTCATCGATTAGATACAGAGCCCTTATCTTATCGTTGATAATCGTGCTCTGTGACTTCCATCTTGCCCTACCCATCCGAGCTCCCCACCAACTCGAAAACGCCAAGACCCACACTGAAATCAGCAATTGTGTTCACACAGCAAATCCATCACGACTAGGTCTGTATCACCAAACGAAAACAACACTACCCGTTCTTCGTCGCCGCCTTTCGGTCTCTAATATTACTTACTAGCAACAAAATCAAATCATGGCCGACGCAGCTGGACGCGGAGGATTCGGATCGCGCGGAGGAGCCGGCGGTGACCGTGGACGTGGTGACCGTGGGCGTGGCGGTCGTGGCCGCGGCCGTGGTCGTCGTGGTGCTGGCAAAAGCGAGGAGAAGGAGTGGCAGCCTGTCACCAAGCTCGGTCGTCTCGTCAAGGCTGGCAAGATCAAGTCGATGGAGGAGATCTACCTTCACTCATTGCCCATCAAGGAATTCCAGATTGTGGACCACTTCTTGCCCAAGCTTAAGGATGAGGTCATGAAGGTAAGCAACGAACAAACTCCACCTGCTCTCGGAACTGGATGTGACTGGCGACGGCGATTGCGTCCGGAACTGTCACTCGAGGAAGAGTTTCGAATTGGGTGGGCATTGGCTTATTCGGATGTCGCCTACAGATTAAACCCGTTCAGAAGCAGACCCGTGCCGGTCAGCGTACCCGTTTCAAGGCTATCGTTGTCATCGGTGACTCCGAGGGTCACGTCGGTCTCGGCATCAAGACCTCCAAGGAAGTCGCGACTGCCATCCGTGCGGCTATCATCATCGCCAAGCTGTCGGTCCTTCCTATCCGTCGTGGATACTGGGGTACCTCCCTCGGAGAACCCCACTCCCTGGCCGCTAAGGAGTCCGGAAAGTGTGGTTCTGTCACTGTTCGGGTATGCATATTGCTTTCAGCTTGGCTGGTGGGGCAGAGACAAAGACTGACAATGGTCGTAGTTGATCCCCGCTCCCCGCGGCACCGGACTTGTCGCCTCCCCCGCTGTCAAGCGTCTCATGCAACTCGCTGGTATCCAGGATGCCTATACCCAGTCGTCCGGTTCCACCAAGACCCTCGAGAACACCCTCAAGGCTACCTTCTCCGCTGTGTCCAACACCTATGCCTTCCTCACTCCCAACCTATGGAAGGAGAACATGCTCATCCGCAGCCCTCTCGACGAGTTCTCGGACGAGCTCAGGCGCAAGGAGCGCAACTAAGTTGTGCAAAAGGGTGTTGTTTCCGGAGTTTGATTTTCTGTGGCCTTTGTTCTTTTTCTTTCTTTCTGGGAATAAAATGGGGATGTGATGACCGACTCCTGGAGATTCCCGATGATGTTTTGCGTGTGAGACGTTGTCACTGTGCGAATGTACGAACGATGTGAATGCCGTGAACGTAGCACATTGAATCATGAATTAGTATCATGAAGCACCATGTGATCACCACCAACAGCATACTCTATCTATGCACCCAGCCTTTTACCGAAAATTTGCTCGCAGAGAAATCCATGCGCCAATCCACTTGATTACGCCTTCTCCTCCCCCTTAGCACAAGCACCCGCACACTTGCCCTCGGCCTCGGCCTTCTCGATCTCCCTCGCCTTCTCGAGCAAGCGATCCTCCTCTTCGAGCGTGAGCGTCCGCATCTGGAGCGCATGGATACCACCCTCCCTCTCGAGCTCCTCCTTCAGCAAAGCATTAACAGCGCGATGTCTGGCGATCTGCGGCTTTCCCTGAAACTGGGCGGAAGAAATGACGATCCTGCGGTCCCCCCCCCCCAATCGCTTTTCATCAGCACTATCCCCTTCCTCCCCCCACTCCCTCCCATCCCCAAACCCCCATCTTCTTCCCCTTCCCCACGCCCAGCCCCACAATCACCCACCTGAAATGCGTCTCCTTTTTGTCGGTGACGCCCTGCATGGCGGAGTGGTGCGCGTGCTTGTGCGAGTCGTTCCATATCTCGAGTGTGCGCGGCGTCAGTGAGGTGAGCTTGCTGCGGATCGCATCTTCGAGCGGCGTTGCTGTGGACGACATCGCCGCGGTTGTGAATGTTCGATGGGTCAGCAGGAGAGAGAGGCGGGTGAGGTGGGTGCGCATCTCCGTTTGTGTAAGGTGGGGTAGTTCAAGATGTGGGGTAAGTGGTACGACGCGCTGTGGGGTTTCTCCGACTTCTCTGGTATGTAAGCACTTAACTACATACATAAGGGGACGACCAGTGCGGACCTCCGGGAGCTGGGTCATGAATAAACAAAAAAAAATCAAAAAAAATCCGGGAGCTGGGTTGGTTTGGCTAGCCCTTTTTCGTACAGGTCCTGGAGTAGTAGTCCCGCGTTCCGCACCGCACTGTGCGTCACTCGAGAAGAGGCAGAGAGAGCAATAGACAAGCCGCTGTATGTGGCATTCCCTGGGAAGCCCGTAATCCCTTTAAATCCCTTTAACTTACTTCCTATGTGCGGACGCCTGCCTGCCCACACAGGTATCTAGAGAATGTGGCGGGCTCGAGGTGAGACGTGGACAATGGACATCTGCCATTGGCGGAGGGCGTTATGTAGTCCGTCTCAATACATAGGTATGTATCTATGTGCCCGACACCTAGACGGGCTAGCGTCTTGGCAGATACAGTTTGAGGGTCCTGCCAAGAAACCGAGTGCAAAAGCGTGACCCGCCAAAAAGCGCCCAGCTGGAACCGCAAATCAGCACCAATTCAACCAGTTATTGTGCGAGTGACTTGACTGTTGATAGTATGCATCGAGTGTAAATATGTAGAGCGTTCAGTATCATACAGTATCACTCATTTTTCCTTTTTGGGGTAGTACTTAGAGGCATTAATCGGGTCAGCAAAAATACAATCCCTGCACGCTGCCATACAAACTATGTACTCAACTTTCAACCTCTTACTGCACTCCACCTACATACCACATATATTTTTCAATTTGAATCTGTAGAACCTTTCTACAGACACTAATCTGTCGTTCTATAGATTCAAAATATATTCTTTTTATTGTGGTGGTGTGGAGTAAAGCTCGGCGGATGAGGGTGTTTTGCGTCCCTCGCTAGTTGTCCTGTGTGGACTTACAGTTCTTGTCTGCTGTGAACACGGCAGCTGGGGAGGGGCCGGCTTCGGTGGGCGGCGGCGGCGGCAGCTATGAGGGCGGAAGAAAGAAGAGCCCCCCCCTCCCCCCCCCCAAAAAAAAGGAGAAAAAAAAGATGGCAAGGCCAAAACCTACACTGTATTTGCTTATGTAAGCATGGATACAGGTACACATACATGTAGAGACTGTGTATACAACCCCCATTTCCCCCCGCTGAGACAAAATCGGTGTCTAACCATTTGTATCCACCCGGAATCACGCACGCACACCCATGTGAGTGTATGCTTCTCTCTCACATGGCTGGTCTCCATCACGATCGGTCAATGCGGGGGGGGTTTTTTTTCCTCTTTTTACGGACAAATCCCCGAGTCTATCCGTCACCAGCATATTCCTCCCTCCCCTCTTCCCTTCCCCAGCAACGAGGTGGAGGAGGTCCGAGGCCTGGGGAGATCGTACGTACATAAGTACGCAATTTGTACGAAGGTGGATAGATTCATAGTCGCCTGACAGGAACTCGGAGACGGAAGTCGGCGATTCAACGCTCTAGTAAGCCAACTGGTATCAGATTAGATAAAGATCGAACGGTGCTGGTTAGTGCACCAGAATATGACGCTAGATAGTAGTTAGGTACTAATGCGATCAAACGGAAGGGTGACCACCCAGCGATGACCGAGATACACACGATAAAAGAAAGAGCGAAAGGAGACAAAAACACAAAGACAGCGGGCTTAATACGGAACGAGCTGTAATAATAAAGGGGGAAAAAAAAAGTAGAATCCCGTATGTCCTCCATTAATCAGCGCTTGGATATCTTCTGAGGCACATAGTCACCTACCTACCCACTCTTCCTGTATAGCAGCTTTGGGTTCTGCCCATTTCCGGGACGAGAGCTACGGGCGATAGACGTTGCTTTTCGTCTGTCTCCAAATTTCTTCGATTGGATTCATATTGGGCGCCTCATGACGGTGGCAGTGGGTTGTGGTGTTGTTGGTGGCCCTAATTTAAAGCGTTCAGATATACTCTTTCGAGTGTGATTTCTTGCATACATCTCAGGACCGGTGGGTAGCGGTTCTGACGTGAGGAGAGACAATCACACACTCGTGCCCAGGATACATACATCCATTCATTCAACTGAGAAATCGAGAGTGTCAGCTATATGCGTAGTGGGAGTGCTCGGATGGAAGTCGGCGATTTTAAACACCCAGGATTGTCTGAGGCTTAACAAGGAAAAGGAAAAGAAGAAAAAGGAAGTACAATATAAGACATGACATGAACACCGTTACGCCGCTCTCTCTCCTTCCATCGTCGCCGTGATGTGCGCTTGTGAATTTTGAAGAAAGGAAAGAGGAAAAAGACAAAGAAAAAAGGGACGAGGAATAAATAGACAAAAAGGAATTAAAAAGAAAAACATCCAGCCAGAATAAGGGATTACGGGAAGCAACATTATACATCGGTGGAATACATAGACGGATTATTAATTACTGTTTCTTTCCGCCTCTGCCGTGACCTGGTAGCTCGGAGCAGAGTCGTCCCTGGTAGGGTCGGAGCCGAGCCCCTCGACGGTAACGTCGATGCGGGTGCTCTGGCGGATCACCATGGGATTCTGGGGATCGACGATCCATTCCTGCGAATCGCCCGGTCTCTTGCAAGCGACGCCGGTGACGCTGTCGCGAATCCGCGATTTGGTGGAGTTCGTATGTGTGCTGCTGTCCATCTTGTACGAGCAGGAGAATCCGTTGTCGGAGTTGCCGTTGCTCGAGCTCTTCTTGTTCTTCGTCTTGTTTGTGAAGAATGACTTGATTCCAGGGGCGTTACTGGCGATGAAGAGGGTGGAAGTTTCTGGAGGATGGGGAGGAGCAAATCAGTATATGTAGCGATCATGAGTAAAGCATCGATGCGGACTCACCAATCATTGACCAGAAGGTCATATTCGAGACACTGCCACCAACAACGGTGAAGTAGATGCGAAGGGTAGTAGCGACGACGACGAAGATCCCCAGGCCGAAGAGAGCACCCAGAAGAATCTTGCGTGTGAGGGACACCTGGAGGTGGATCAGGAGCGGGATCGGGATGCAGAGGAGCATCAGATCGGTGAGGATGTTGAGAACGCCAACGATCCACACGTAATGCAGTCCTTCCGTACAAGCCGCTGGAAGAATGAGCATCAGCACTGATTGGGCAGGTTGGGATGGAATGCAGGCAGGTTCAACTCACGCCCGGGGTCTGGAAATATGGTCCAGTTGCCAGAGAATGGCCGACAGACGAAGCAAAGCGAGAGCATGCAGGCCATATACGTGACTCCAAGTGTGCCTGCAGCAATGAGGTTGATCTTTGGCTCCATAACACGCGCGGTCAGGCGCTTGTAGAACATCAAGATGGCAGCCTTGCAAGCCCAAATCGCCGTAACATACAGAAACCATGCGGTGATGAATGACTTCGAACCGACTTGCCTCTCACGCACCTCGTATGCCGGCAGCGTTTCCCGAAGCTCGCTCGGTACTTGGTTCGTCCCCTTATTCACCGTGACCGTGATCAACGCCGTGTCGCCCGTCCAGCAGAGGAGGCCGAAGAACATGATCCATTCCTCGATACCGAGTTGGCGGGTCAGACACCATCGAATGAGGATCCGAAGGACTGCAGCTGCGGCCCCGACGGCGTAGAGTATGAGGGTATTCTGGAGGAAGAATGAACTTTTCTCCGGTTTCAACAACATGGTATGGTCTTTCCGGCTGGGTGACTAGTCGTGACGACCGTTGTGGTGGTGGAGCGTATGTTTGGTAAGAAGCACGAAAGCCGGCCGAAAGTGAGGGCGGGCTCCGAGCTTTATTCACCCCGTCCAGCATGTGCATACAGCGCTCCACACATCAGGCCAGTAGCAGCAAATCCCATGAAATTTCTCGTCCCTGGTGATCACCGCTCTAAGGCGAGGGAAACGACCCAGGAACCATGAGCTGCAGTCTGCAACCATCCCTAAGCTGGCCGGTGCACACAGGAGAGCTGAAAGGATGGAGAAGGCTTTCTCCAGTAATCTGGTTGGTGGACTGGGAGGAACCTCACCGCCTTCGGAGATTTCCTCTCACGTTCACTTGCGACCTTTCCGCTAGTGGCTAGTTGAGTAGCGTGTACACCCCGAGTGTCGCGATTCATTCCGATCTGTTAGGCTGGCTATTTTCAACTCCCACCTATCTGTGCTCGTATGCACTGTGCACCAGTGGTTCGAAAGAATCGGTCGGCAGAAAATCGGGCGCAAAGCCGCACAGATCATCGGTAGATAGGAGCCGCGATAGCCAGTTCCGGTACGATTCGACTAGCGTAACCGGCCCCCAAGAGGAGCGTGCACCGAGCCGGAGGCTCAATCGGATACGGTCCGAAGACGGATAGCTCTGAAGATGGATAGGTCTGAAATGAAGTCTTTATAAGGTTTGTGGGTCATGTACAGGCCAAAAGCGGTTTCTGACGTCAGCTCCCTATAAACCTTCCTATCTGTTGGAACCCGGTCTCGCCTATCCCTGTACCACTATCGACGCATTCAATCTGGCTCTGAATAGCAGTGCCTACCGAAGAATCGCCGTCGTTTATGCTGTGCATACCTTCCAGTGGCAAGGCCCATGGCCCTACAGCATTCTCTTCAGAAGGGACGCCGTTATACGTAACTGTTGAGAATGGAGCAGGAAACAGACTTTGTACGGCCGAGAGAGGACTGGGTATCTGATTTCTTGGCTACAACTACTGGCTGCAACACTAATGATCGTTCGTGGGAACGTGCTCTACATACGCAGTATTCGGAGACACTTAACTTACAAGCTAGAAGAAAAAAATCGAGACATGCATAGGTAGTGACGACCTATCGGAATATTCTGTTGCCGAACACCATCAATCGCCTATTCCTTCGTTGGGAGCGTGTTTCCTGCTGTATGTTGGAAGCCAGGACTTCCCCGATCTGCATACGCCGACCCACCCGAGCCCGCAAAGTCTGCCGACCTTCGAGTATTCGCCTCCTATGTAGATATAGGAAGCGGACCCCCTACGTCCGCCAATTCCCGTGACGGGCTTACGTCCAGTACGGACTAGGACCGTGAACCGTGGACGTAATATCCCGACTAGTTGCCGCTGGAGCCTCCTATCATACATCGTAAAAACTCGGATAAGAGTCCGGTTTTTGAAAGTCTTTAGCGCCAGTCTTGCACGTATGTAACGGATCAGATTCACTAGCGCAAAAACCCCGTGATATTGTCCATGCGGTCTCATGCCTCGTTTATTCCACACCATCTTCGGTATTCTAGGAAACAGCTATGCACCGCGTACTGCCTACACACTCCTTCCAGTCTCTTCTAACTACACATCAACAGGAAGTTTTCCCGTGCTTGTGTGTGCCGAACCCACTGAGGACACGCCCGCTATGAGCCCCCGAAGAGCCCGCCGAGAACACGTCTGCTGAGCCTGCTGAGAACGCACCGCTGGGCCCGTTGAACCCACCGAATGCACTCTCGCGAAGTCTGCCGCGCGCGCCCTCCGAGCCCACCGAGAGTGCGGAGCCCAACGAGAGCGCTTGCCGAGAACGCGGAGGGGCTGCTGAGAAAGAGTGGGTATCCTGCCATATGTCGCATATGACAAGGCCCCAAATTTGGATGCGGTCGCAAACGCTCGTTTTTCTCGGGTGGGATTGTGGCCGCGCGAGAGAGCTTGTGCGAGGGGTCTGCGGTCGCCTGTCTCTTTGGGCCAGGCTTCGATTTCGGTTTACGGGGCGATAGAGGTAGATGGACAACCAGCTCAATATTGTTGTCTTCGTCTTCGTCTGGGGCGTTACCGGTAGGTTCTTGAATCGTAGGTGTAAGAACGAGAGCTGCGAATTGCAATACGACTGCGCCGGGTGTCTGACATGATGAAACTGACTCCGCCGTTCACCGTTATTGTCTCTGCGATTGCAGTTGACTTGAACTTTGTGGGGTGTATTGTAAAGATCTCAATGCAGCTCAGAAGGCGCCGCGCACTGCATTCTCACGAGCTTCAGTCTTCAAACCTCCTAATTAACTGACGTTAATTGCCGCCGCCGCCACGCTAACCCTAACTGCACTAGCGCGCCAAACCGATTTCAAAACCCGGACTCTTATCCGGGTTTTTACGGTATTCCAGTAGGAAGAAAGGATTTAATTTCCCAAGGCAATGGATTTTACTGACGCAACATCTCGTGGAAGAAGATCGAAACGGTGTTTTTTTGAGGTGCGGCAGTGGGCAAGGTGGGAGAGTAATGTTGGTGGTTGTGGAACCCAGAAGTTTGCGAGGATTCGAGTTGCTGACATGTGCATCATTGGAGGAAATGTTTGCGGCGGAACCTGAAGCGAAGTCCAGGATTGTTACATACGGGCAGCGTGAACGAGCCGAGAGAACGCCAATGCTCGTCACGATTGCCGCCCAATCCCTGCAGCAACTCGGTGTCGTGTCCGAGACAGTTGGCTGGGGGGAGTGCTCTTGTGCGCATCTCGGGTTTTCAGGTGCTTGCCATATGTATCTAGAATGGGGATTCCGTGATCGTCGTCCGTATGGAGCGTTCCTATCCCGATAGGGAACGATGCCCAAACCCTTACGGATGATTAGCTGCTCTCAGCATACATACCCTCGCTCCGGCAGTCCAATGGCATCGGCAGGATCTGCGCCAAGATCTGGGGAACAACAGCATTTCTTGTTCCCGGTTGTTTGGCCGAGACACTCCGCCGCCCCACTACATACACAACACGGGCGGCGCCAAGTTCCTTGTCCACTCAATCAGGTGTTTAGCTGTGCTTTTTCACCTTTACCGTCCAGATTTCTGTTGCCTGCCGATGTTCCTCGTCGACCCACACACGACACGGCCTACTGGGCTACTCTCGGGTGGTAAAACCGGGTCAGGCGAAATCTTTCCTGCCACACTCGGGAGCGGGCTCTCTCCGGGCATGAGATGGAGTTTCGATCCTTTGGTGCCTCTGGAATTGTTGTTGTCATTCCTGAATCGGAGACATTTGGGCCTTATTGGAACGAGTGCGGTGCGTTAGAGAAGCAGTCCTAGAGGTGAACGAGTACGGCCGGCAGGAATTACCGAAGCGAAACTGCAGATCCGCTCCAAGCCCTATGGGAACCAGGCGAGCCCGAGGGGTGTATGAACGCTAAATAAAAGTTATTTCGGTCAAGCAAAAAGAGAAGATCTTCCGAGCGTCTGCTGTTGAAGGACCACAAGAGAACCTAGTTAGGGGGAGTTCTGATCGGGCATCCGGGTAGGAATGGGGCTATATGCCCGGACAAATCATGTCCGAGACTCGTATTATGCGTGCAACCACCATCCCTACTCGGCGCCCAGGAGAGCGGCCACGAGTGGGGTCCGCAAAGCACGAGAAGTGGGGAGGATAACGGAAAGTTGTCGGGTCTTGTGTGGAGTACCGTATTATCTCACTTAAGAGGTCCCCTATAAACGCCACTGTTATAGGTACTAGCGCCCACAGGCGCGCACTAGTGCGCTTAAGGACTAGCGCAGTATCAAATCGCGCTTGTAAAAAAGTATTGAATTTCCGCGAGCACAGTGCTGCGTCCACAGAACCCATATACCAGTACACACGCAGCAACACACCACCTACAAATCCAACTACGCCCCGTCTGTGTGCCAACGAAAGTCACACCCCTGCTGTGGGTGGACACGTCGCGTATCCTGGATTTACTTCGAGTTGCATCAGGTGCTGATGGCAGACCTTGATCATCTAGTTCGTCGTCCGATGATGATGAGACTTCTAAGGTGTCGCCGCTGGTACTCATTGTTCCTTCGCCTGCAGTAGGTGCTCCTCGAGTCTTCCAGTCCTTCAGAGCAGGCATCAGGTGGGGGTCGGTAGCCCTTTGTTGGATATTTCGCTGTCAGATGACCCATCGATAGTTAGTGACGCGTCAAGTTCGAATGATAACCTCCCTCTTGTGCCGACAGAACCTCCTCCAAGCAGCACCGACACATCTAATCACAAACCTAATTCCTCCCACTGCGCTACTTCCCGTGATATCCTCTGGATTGATAGGTATTGTTCCACACGTGTAGGTTCCGTTGTCCACCATTCCCACCGTCCACCCGCCCGTCTTCTGGAATTCTCTCGGCTTAAGCTCAACTGTCCTGCACCGCTTGGCTCTAGAAGGAACGGCTGCCGGCAGAGAAACCCAGCAAGGGACCACAGCAATTGGGTGTTTCCGGGGGCCAAGGCCCGGGGTGAATATAACCAGTGAACGTATGCTAGGGGTTCGAGGTGTATCGGCAGCTGGCTGTAAGGGAGTCCGCGAGAGAATCGTTGTGAGGAATTCTCCTGGTTGCTCAGAACCTGGTGCTTGTCGTTGGTGGTTGGCAGCCTTTAGGCGGTGAAGATCGTGTAGTTGGTGTTATGGGCTGATCACCTGACGTTCGAAAAAGCTCGGTGCGCTAACTCTAAACGCACTAGCGCGCGCTGAGTGCGCCAAAACCTATAGTAGTGGTATTTATAGGGGGACCTCTTAAGTGAGATAATACGGTAGGCCGTGTCCTTGGACGATCACCTACAAATGTACGTACCTCCTGCCTCCCCAATTCATACGCCGCGCTAGGCTGTGCTTAAAGTTCTTGTGTTATCCAGGAATTTGACAATCGATCCACCACCCGTCTCTAGGCCAGCTAGATAATGGAAGTGTGCACACTATACGTGAGCAATTTGGATGGGAAGACCTCAGCATTTTGGCACCTTGCCGAGAGGGCGGGGGTCTAATGCGGATGCTACTGGAGCAAACGAAGGCTGCCGACTCAGAGCTGTTGCGGGCGCAAAACAACAGCAGTGCGATGTTGATCCGAGCAGGCTTGATCTATCAGCCACTTGGGTCCACAGATCGGGCGTGGCTTTTCCGGCCAGAAATGATCGCCAAGGATGAAGCATATTTTGGTCGTTCTTTTTCCTATAGCTGGAGGTTCCCCTGCATCGTGCCGAACCGCCTGTCGTCCCGTACCGCAAACCAACGCCAGCACATTCGAAATCGTCGTATTTGACAGCTGACTAGAGTCCAAACGTGAATAAGCGTATGCAGCGATACACTAGGTGCATACTTCCCTTCCAGCCCCAGCACTCATCTCGCTAAGTCGTGGTCCATGGAATGGCCAAATGAGGAATTTGTCGATAGTTACCCCACAGCGGCTGCGAGGGCGAGTGGGGCCGCGTATTTTCGGCACCCGGGGGTTCAAACGGACGAGCACCTACCAGGATCCAGTTTTGGCTGGGATGTTTTCCCCAAAAAGCCAACTCTGCTGGACTGCATCTCACGTCGACTAATGCGCTGCCATCTTCGTCCAGATCTTGCGTCTACCCGAGCCACTGTAGGCATCCTACTCAGCTTCTCTCCAAGCGACGCTCCGCAGCTGAATCTGCGAGAGCCCCCTCCTGACACGGCCTCACTGCTCGTCATAGGATCCCGTGACGGCTTCGCATCGAGAGGGGGCATCAGAGGCACAGGTAGAACGGGATGTAGGGAGAGAGGAAGACGGCAGATGCCTTAGCCTGGTGAGCGGTAGGTGTTGCAAGTGAGAGCAGCAGGCCCATAGCGGCATAGAGTAGCCTGAATTCCAGATGCGTCCTCGCATGCCGGGCCTGGGAAGAATCTCTGTGGGTTGCCGCGTCGATCCCGTCATCGAAATCACAGACACACTCAGGCGTGCATGCACCCACGATCCACAAACGAATTGTCCTTAGCAGCGTCGATGAACTTCGCACGACACAACAAAGACCTCGTCCTCTCGCGCAGCGGCCCGAAAAAGAGACAATGTTTTTGTTTTAGACGAACCTGCGAAGGTGGAAGAACCCCGTCCGCGGACCGCACACAATTGTGCTCGCTCTTGGCTCTGGGAGTGGTGTGGAGATGAGGAAGGAGAGGAGAAAGAGGGGAGAGAGGAAAGAGGGATGTACGGGGCCTTCACATGAGAGTGGGGTACTCTAGGAAGGCAAGCCTCAAGATTCTTTGGTTTTGGGTCGTGGGATTGAGAGATCGCTCGAAACATGAGCATGCTTTAGGCCACGCGTTCTTCCGTGATACGTACTGTGTATACTCCATTGCTGCCTCTTTCGGGAGAGACTGAAGATGTAGACATCCGCTGCTTCCCTGCAACTTGGTTCAATCGCTGGCACATGGGCAGCCGGTACGTCTAGGGGCGACTGCAGTCTTGACGCAACGGAATCAAGAGAAGGCGAGTGAATGGAAATTACTTAGTCACCATCACCAGCAGGCAATAGTGCTCAACATTTAACCACAATTGGTCTTGCATCAAATTGTAGGAGATCAATACCACTAAGCGGCTTCATGGTGTAGTTGGTTATCACATGTGTCTAACACACACAAGGTCCCCAGATCGAGCCTGGGTGAAGTCATTTGTATTTTGTTTTTTGTTTTTTTCTCTCCTCCTACGGAGGTACCGAGACAGCCCTGTTCTGAATTTCCGAGCTTGCAAACACCCAAGAAAAGCCATCGCAGAGAACTGCGGGACGACGACCTGGTGGATCTGCCGTCACTCGCCGGCCGACGGGTCAGACAATATTTTGATCACTGTGGAGAATTTCCAACAAAGTAGGCGTGGCCGAAGTGTATTCGCTTCCCAAAAACGAAACAGAAGAAAAAAAAAACAGTTTTTTAAAGTTATCCAGTTAATTTTCAGACCAACTAGAGCTTAACATCACGAAACCTCCCCCTGCAGTACTGCTCCGAAAACGTAACCCCCACACTGGAATTTTTTTTCCTCCGGCCTGGGTACGGGCGGTGCGGAGTAGTGGAGAGTATATAACCGGTCTTTAGTGAACCAGCTCAGCGACTGCTCAGATGTCTTGCGCTCGCGGAATCGAACCACGCCTTCCATTGCGGGGGGGTTAACATTGGACGTGCTGTTTGCTATCAGACCAACGAGTAAACGCCATCCAGCCCGCCGCGCTTAGGTTTCCCTGCTGGTATCCTCCCCTAGGCAAGGTGAGTTAGGCTAAGCGCCACACTCGTACTCCAGGCAGTGAACATGTAGAGTCACTACATAGACTTCACCCAAACTAGAGGAGTCTCCCAATCGGTGGGTGTGCTTCTCTGCTCCCAGTCTCCGAAACTTTGTCCGCATCACCGGCCCCAAGCAGAAATACTGCTCGTTATCTACCACTGCACCCTCGTCCTCCGGCTCCACCATGTGCTGGCGCGGTTCCCGCCGCGGCCGCTGGATCAAAGCGGTGCCCGTGTAGTGAGCCCGGCGTGAGGGCAGAGATACCGCGAGGGCGCGGATTTTGAGCCTAAAGTGTCACACAAACGCGGACGGTACCTACGCAGGTATGCGTGTTCCTACTCTGAGTTCCTTCAGCCACAAGTACTGTCCCTGCAGAGCCCTTCGTCCTCCCTGCTCTACCGCATGCCCTCCTCTCTCTCTACCATCAGTCTACACAACATCATTATGTATCCATCTCATCCCACAGCGGCATTTCCGCTCGAACCTCACCTCACGAACAAGTCGTGGAGTCAAACCACCCACGCGAGAACCCAAACTCTCCCTCACCCTAGCTCACCGTTAAGCTTCTTCGACGGGATTCCACCTCGCAATGCGAAGCATGCGGACAACGGGCTCTTGGCTCTCGTGGGTGGATTAAGCTTGCGCCGAGGTATATCAATATGTCCGTCTCCCCCGCCCCCTCCCCTCGTCCTTCATCCCTTTCTTCTACCCCAAATTCCAGCCCTAACTCATTCCCCGCAACTCGCAGCCTGCCCTCCCAGTCTCGGAAAGCCACGTCAGCGTCGACACTCCTGCGCGAAGAGGCACCCCACCCTTCTACTCCCCATTCCCACTTCTTTCCGACCATCTCGATCCGCCCCCCACCCCGGCCACCTGTTTCACCTCATCCCCTCGCGCCAAGGAACAAATGCCGATCTCCACCTGCGTCCGTATCCTCCCCCTCCGCATCCGCCGCCAGTTGAAAAAGCTCTGCAACTGGCGCAGCGAGACCCAGCGCCCTCGCGACGAGGTGGCAGAACAAGTGGAAGACATCGCGAACGAGGAGTGGAGATCGCCGTTTCCAAACACGCTGCGGAGGAGGAACGCGGTCAGGTACCTCGACGAACCGATATGTCGGGGATGGAAGTTGGTCAGACAGCCCTGCCCCGTGGGAGAGGCCTAAATCTGAAAGTTTCTGCACCCGGGGGGGGGGGTCCCTCCGTGACGGCATTGTAAGTTCCAACGCTTGATTTATCAAGGATACAACCGCTGATGCGTGCGTTCCAGCTGCCACAAGTCCGTGCCAGACCCGAGTCGCGGTGGCACGCCGGATGTTCACCAGAATTCACTGACACCGTCCTCGCCAGCCCACAGCCCTTCGAGGAAACCAGCCATTCGCAGAAGTGGATGGCCTGGACGCGGAAGGACCGGGGGGGGGGATTGGGAGAATTTTGGAAGGGGGGGCCATTCCGGCGGGGCGCACAGTCAGTGAGAGGCTCTTGTATTCTGTTGGGTATATATCATCGGGCAAGGCTCGAATGGAACATAACTAGTGTGATGAAAAACGAAATGTGATACCCCCGCGCCACAAAGACCACTCGACCCCACGCGGCAGCTCCTTTTCGACGCCCACTGCACCCAGCTTTACAGTTACCGCTGAAAACCCCGACCGGCCAGCCATGGACGTGTCCAACCGCGCGAATAAAGGCTGCGAGTACCAATCGATATCTGCCATGACCACTCGTGCCACCCTTCTTAGGGGCCCGAGATTCCATTCCCTCGCCGGCAGTAGGCACAGCCAGTAAGACTGGTATCGCAGCTCGACACCACGCAACATTTGCATTACCTGTTGTATGTAGTGTAGGTAGTTGGTGGTCACGAGTGATTTCGCATGTGAAGCAACAGCCTTCGCCGAATTACCTAGGAACTTAGGCCAACGGGCTTGCGCAGCCAACAGTCATCCCCGCCCCATAGCCATCGCTAGGGCTTCGTCCTGGGAGTCACGTACTCTACTAGGTATGTGCTTCAATAAGTCATTTTTTGGGTGTTGCTTCAGTTAGCGGTGCGAGACAGAGCGTGGGCCCAAATCGTTTCCCGCGGACGAGGGGATATCGCAATAGAGCAGAGGGCTTCTGGTAGTATTCTTCACTTCTACGAGACTGCGACTACAGTACTTACAAATTTCAACGAACGCAACTGCCATCTCCAATTGTCTAAACTACAAGATCGGGGTTTCGAAATCAAGGAGAACTCTGAAAGAAATGAAAGAAAAAAATGAAAGAAAAAAAGAGAAAGCAAAAAACCCCACAGTCCAATCTAACTAAAAAAAAAATTGGAAAAAGGAAAAAAAAAGAAATTTGGCCGCGCCAGTGTGAAGAAGTTTAAACAAACTTCTTCACCTCCTTCTTCTTCACGTCGACCAGTTTGGCTCCGCCCTTGGGAAACCTAACAGCGCCTGCGAGGTCCTCGGCGGAAATCACGAAGGGCACAGACCGGATCTTCAGCAGCTTGAACTGCTCCTGGCCGGTCCACTTGATGGCCCAAGCGTGGCCTCCGACTCCGACCTCGCGCAAAGTTCGGGCTCCCAGGGTGGAAGCCATTTCCTCGGCGTCGTCCGCGGGAAAGCGCCTGCGGGTTCCCTTCATCGGCCGCTTGCCGCCCTCGTCGATGAACACCTCCAGGTGGGTGACATGACGGAGGTTGGGCAGTGCCCAGGCGAAGTGGTCCCACTGCTCCCTCTTGAGGGCGATCTCGAGGTGCTTGACGGAGTTTCCTGCACTGACGAAAGCCTTGAGCGCATCGGTCTTGACGAAGCACACAGCGGAGAGCTGGAGCTTGTCAGCCGTCATGCAATTGCTGACGAGCTTGCCCAAGGTATCGATGAAGGAACCGGCCTCCTTCGGCATGAACACAATCTCTTTGGGATTGTGCTTGGAGATGCGCAGGGCGGTGTCGAGAAACCCCCAGCCATCGGTCTCAAAAGTCTTGATTCCGCGGGCGTGGGCATCGCTGATCTGCCACTCTTTCATTCGCATGCAGCCGATCAGCTTGACGGTGTGCAGGAACGCGGGGTCCAAGACATCGTCGAATGTGTCTTCACTGATGATCAAGCCGCGGAGGTGGAGGGTCTCAATGCAGAGGCCCTTTCCACCGGAGACACTGAAGCTATTGTCCCATCCGAGGTGTACCGGGTTCCTCATGCCTTGGAGATTGTGTCCAGGAATGAACAACTGAGGGAAACGGTGCACCGTAATGTCCTCCTCCGGAGGCATCTCCAACGTGAGGTGACGCAGGCTTGGGAGCATGTAACCGATGAAGACGTATGCGTGCGACCACCAAGCAGCGTCTCTGGTCGCAACATTGTAGAGACTCAATGTAGTCAACGCACAGAATTTCAGGAACTTGATGTTCGGTCGGTACGAGTAGATTCCTGGCCCCCTGGCAGGCAAACAAGCAGGCTTGTCGAGGTTCATCTTCAAGGTCTTGAGTTCTGGTAGCTTGTACGGAATGCCGTTGTTGTTGATCTTCAGTGGGATCGGCGAGTCCCAGATCAAAGTCTCGACGTCGTCTGCCAAGCTGAGAACTGCAGTTATATAGGCCTTGGTCTCCTTGACCCCGCCGTCTCCCCCTTTGACTCCTTCGGTGGTCAAAAGTTCTCGGATTCTCGCGACGGACCATTCCAGTTCTCCGTCTTTAATGTTCTCGAGGCTTGTTAGTTGATTCCTTGGTTTCTCAGCACCGGGATCGAAGATTTCGTCTCGCCAGCCAGATCCGATTCTGAAGTATTTGGTGTACTTCTCTAGCTTTTGGCCGTTGCCGGCACGCAAAAGCATCATGAGCCGAACCGTGAGGTGTGCGTACGAGTCCTCGTTGGGAAGCCTTGGCGAAAAATCGATTATCTTGTAGAGGAAAGGCTCTGCCACGCTCTTCATGTGCTTCGAGACGCGCGCAAGGCTACACAGACCCGACTGTTCAACCTATTCTATGTGTTAGTCGTGCAACATAGCAGTCCTGTTGGAGAGGGAGAACTCACTCGTCCAAAGATGTTTCCTAGCAAACCTTTGGATTCCAGGATCTCCCAGGGAGTTGATTTGATGACCTTGCTCTGGAATATAAGTCAGTCAATTGTCGGATGATTAATGGCTGAGCGCTATTACCTGAGATCCGCCACTATTCATCGCAGCAAAAGCAGCTTTCAAAGACGCAATCTCCCGGTCCTTCCTCTCCGAATCTGCTCTCAGCTCGCTAGTAATCTGAGCAAACGACGCCTTCAACATCTCGATCTCTTCGGCCTTCTTCTCGCCTTCCGACTTGAGGCCCTCAATCATCATCGAGTAACGCGCGTTGGCCTGTGGACGGCTGGGCCCCGGGAACGCCGGAACGGCAGAAATGTCTCCAACACCACCAGCAGCCACCATGTCGGCATATCCGAAATGCGCCACTCTCTTGGAGCCAATATCCGCAGGAGACTTGATAATCCTCACAGGGGGTCTGCCCGGTGTCACCGGTCTCGGGGGACGGGCAGACGAAGCGGGAGTAGCTGGGCGTCCACCGAAAACTTTCCCAAGCTTCCTGATAGGGGTAGTCGGGGTAGCCTCGATCTGGTTCATCGAGGTGCTTCTAGGAGGAAGCTGGCTTGTGGTACTTGAAGTTTCGCTGACAGTTTCGGCCCGCAGGCGACGGAGTCCACCACCAATTAGTCCGCGCGCTGTAGTGCTTCTCTGCTGCGTAGGTAAAGCGTCGGTACTCCTCCACGCTTCGCGCTCCTGTTCGAGAAGATTGGTGGCTGTCGAACGAGACGGGGTAGTCGGAGGGTGCAGCGTATTCCTTGGAGCTCTCGTAGGCGTGGCAGGAAGAGGCGGAGGAGGCCTCATGAAAAGAGGGGGAGAAGCGGAAGTTCCGGAAGGAGTCAATGGGTCCATCGGTGGAGTCGATTGCTTGCTGGGAGTTCCCTTGGGGCGAATAGTGGCAGCCAGTCTCTCAAACGGCGACTTCAACTTCAGATCTGGATCCTCCTCGAGGAGCGCATCATCACTGTTCTTCGACGCATCGTAGCGGACAGGAGTTCCAGGGTGCATTTCGAACACCGACATACCGGCAGATCTGGCGTTTTTGGCGGGAGTGGTGTCCTCCGAGGCGCTCGTTTTCTCCTCCTTCTTGGGCTTCTGCTTGTAGCTCATCTTGTTCATGCTGAGCGAGAGTCTCCTCTTCTGCTGCACAACAAAATCGGTGACGGTTGTAAAGTTGAGCGATGCACGTCTGTGGCGAGCAGGAATGGGGGCAGCGGAGATGGTAGGAGAAGTGGGGAAGAGGGAGGAAGTGCGGGAAGCTGGGAGTAGGGGGGTTGTAGGGGGTGGGGGTGATCGAGTTGGATGAGCGGGTCCAGCTGTGAGAGGGAAGGAAGTTGTAGCAAAGCCGCTCGGAATTGAGGTGGGAGACAGCTCAAGTCCGGGCGACTCAGCGTGCGAGGATATAGAATCCGGAATTAGTGCATGAGCGGCCGGCTCGGCATGCGTCGACGCCGGAACAGCTAAATGGGAGAGCGTATGAACGTCCGTCGGTGTGGAGACGGACGTACGAGCAGACGACTGGTCGGGACCGGATTTCGGCACCGAATTGCGACGCCTCTGTCCGCTGGCGTGCGCACTCATGCACATCGTTATTGCTGGGGGGGGTGGAAGGTGAATTGGTGGTGTAGATGTTGCACTGCTGAGGGGAAGAGAGTACGGGTGGATATTGTGGTGTCTAGAGGAGATGGAGTGGGCCGGAAGAAAGTGAGGCGGGTTTGGAGAAGACGAGGTGCATCGGAGAGAATGTATAGGAACGGGTCTGTTTATTGCCCTCGCCTACCTTCATGCGCAGCTGCTCCTACTTACACAACAATATACTACAACACCACAGTTAAAGGCGGCTGATTCTAGAAGTCCTTCTGGCTTTCTTCTACTCGAGCTGCTCCGATTTGCTCGAATGGATTCCATTCATTCTGCTTGAAAGTCGTAGCATGCGGGCTTGATCACTCGAAGCCGAGTTGGTTCTGGTGAATTGTAGCCACGTGACAATATTACCTTATGTCATCAGAAGGGACTCAACCGAATTAAAGATCATGAGGCTGCAACTTCCACAAGCCAGCCGTTCCGAGGCGTGGATGTGGTTCCAACATACCGGTAATGCGGCAGGGCTGGCGTTCAGGCACTTGCCTATAGATAGCCGAGAATAATCGGACTCGTTTGATATGTTTGCAGGGCCATGAGGCCTTGGCCGCGGAGGACAACCGGCAGTCCGACGCCGACACACGCAGAAGGAGGCTTCGTGTGCTTTGGATATATAGGATTTAAATAACAGTCATTTTCAAGAACATCCACAGATAGTCTAGCCCGCTTCACCGCCGTACCGCCCGGACCGTTCCCCGGACCATGATCAGCGGACTAGACAATCCTTACGTACTTCAGGTGCTGTGCTATTCCATCGTCCGCCTTAGAAACTACAATCCGCCTCGTATAAAGATGGAGACACGAACGTTGCCCCAGGTTGGCTATCATATCCCCGCGGTTTCAGCATCTTTCCGTTTACCTCATATAATTGCAGGGGTTGCTTACTTATCGTACGAAAGCCTAACCAACGACGCCGAGCTCTTGTTGTAAGTCGGCTGCAGGTATCTTATCAGTACTTGCTACCTGCGTCGGATCAAAGATCGAACATACCCATCCCGGCGAATAATTCTTCAGTCCGTGCTCGGGATCCTTCGCGAACGCCGCCCACGCTCCCTGGATGTACTTGCTGCTCTTTTTCTGCTGGGCAGTCGCCGACGTCGTGTTGTACGTCCCGAAAACCTGCTCAATCTCGCTTCCGTGGAACGCTCCCGAAATCTCGATGCGGGGGATGGGGTAGCTGCCGAAGTACCTGTATTGCCACGTATTGACGTACTTGGCATGGCTTCTCGCCGCTCTTGCAGCCGGGCAGGTGAACAGTTCCCGAGTCAGCACGGCCCCTTCGCTGCTCCCGGGCGTCGGGATCTCCTCGTCGTTACTGCCGATGAGCATGGGGACTCTTGCGTACTTCCCCGACTTGAGGCGGGCGGCATAATTGGAGAAGATGGTGCCCTCGTCGGCGATCGGGATGACGGCGAGGTTGTTGCTGACGATTGCGGCGCGGAGGTCGGCGGCTGGGACGGCGCGCATACAGGATACTTGATCCGCCGAAGACCCAGAACCGCAATCCAGCAGAGCGGTCAGGTTCGCCCACGTGGAGGCGCGCGAGAAGATGGAATCGTCGGCCGCGCCGGACTGCAGGATCCCCGCCCGCACGATGGGGTCGGATTCGGCAAAGTGCATGTACGCGTCCGTTGCCATGCCGCCGGCGGATTCACCGAAAAGGGTTATCTTTTTGGGATCCTATACGGTGGTTTTAGCCGCAGAAAGAAAGCGGGGGAGACAGACAGAGAAACGTACCCCGCCGAAGGCGGCGATGTTGTCACGGGTCCATTCCACTGCGAAGCGGATATCCAGCATTCCGGGATTCTTCTGCTGCGCCGCCAACCCATCCCCTTCGACGCCAGGGAAGCCGAAGACATTCAGACGACTGAACAACAGTTATTTCATCGAATCAACCTCGTGCCAGCAGTGTCATACTAGTTGAATGTAACCACGACAACATTCTGGTCCCTCACGATGTTCGTTCCGTTGTAGGAAAAGGAGCCGCCAATCATAAATCCGCCACCGTAGATCCACAACATCACCGCGGAGCCATTCCCGGAGACCTTAGACTTGATGGGCGTGAAGACGTTGATCGAGAGCTATCCTCATCAGTTGTCCATCGTCACTCCCACGCACAGGGAGGGTGTATGAAAGAAAAAAACTTACACAATCCTCGCCCTCCGACGGAGGCGTCGGGACAACAATCGGCAAGTCACCCAGCTCGACTTCGGGCAGGGCCTGGAAGCAGGTGGGGCCAAAGGTCTTCGCGGCGCGGGGCGACGTCCACGGCGACGGAGCTTTCGGTGGCATGAACCGGAGGTTACCAGTAGGCGGGGCGGCATAAGGGATCCCGAGAAATTCGCGGACGCTGCTGGAGGAAGGGGAGTATTGGCCCTGAACGGGGCCGTGGGTCGTGCGGACGATCAGCTCGGAGGAGTAGGTGGACCGTCCCGCGGCGACAGCCAGGGAGCCGAGGAGATTGAGGATGTAGAAGACGTGCATATTTTGGGATCGTTGTGGTGGTGATAAGGGGGATCAGATCATGGAGTATTTATCATTCCACGACAGACCACAGGCCGAATAACATCAATATGTGTCGCATGCAGCCTAATGATGATGATGATGGTGATGATGATTCATTGATGCAGCCAAATGAATTGCTGAAGAGTAATCCAGCGGATTGCGTGGCCTGAGTGACGACGTGTGCTCCAAAAAACGAACCCCGACATACGCACAACCCAACCATCAGTTCGTACTTCCAGTGCACGATGCCTCGTACCCCGGTTAGTCCGGCCGATCACTCCGCAGGGAAGAGCGCGCATAGCCTAGAGAACACTACGTAGGCGCCGCGTCGACACAGCCGTCACACGTACGAGTTGGGATACTCCCGCCTTGTTCGCAGATCAGCAGAATAAATGAGGTGCGCGCTGCGCGTTTTCTCTCTCTTACATACACTAGGCTGCTATGTACCCACCTACGGTGACGACGATCGCGCCATCTGATGAGGATTGTTATGTCGACAGCCTCGTTTTGTTTTTTCAACAGGGGCCCGCTGTAAGAGTAAGTATGGCGTGAGGTAGTCATTAGTCACTAATCACAAGAAGGACGTTACGATGATGATCAAGAGCGGTAGTAATCCGAGTGCTCGAGCTAGTAATGGTTTCATTTTCAAGTGCTGTCAAGCCATAGGAGAATCAGAGCTTCGTCATGTCATGGCATGATCGCAGTAAGGTACTGGTAAGAAGATCAGAGAGCAGAGAGCAACCAGAAACCTGTGCATCCATCGGCAGTATAAGCACCAGTACCAATAGCGGAAGGAAACCCAGGCGTAAGTACTTGAGTAGACATTTGCAAAACAGGAAAAAAAACTGCAATCCAATCCAATCCAAAATCCAATCCAAAATCCAATCCAATCCACCGAGAAAGCCGCCGATCATACCGCACTGAATTAGCTCCTCCAAGAATGCACGAGTCCCAAAGTATGAGAAAGAAACTGCACGAGAAACCAAGAAAACCAATCAAGAAAACCAAAATCCGAACAGAAAGCAAAAAACCCCACTCCGCAGTCCCTCCAAGTTGTACAATACCACCTGAACGAAAAAAATAATAATGTAAAAACGGTCAACAGAAAAGAGCCAAAAAAAAGACAGAGCCCTAATTAAAACCTGAACAGAAGTGCGACAACACCTAGCACTAAACGCCTCACCCTATGGCCGTCGCGCTGCCTTGCAGTATCGCAAGATCCTCGCTCTCGCGGCAGATCCAGATCATTTGGCAGTCCAGGGTAGCGGGCGTCCAAGGCAATTCCAATCCAAAGAGGGGGGAAGGTTCCAATTCCAGGCAGTCCAAAAGTGGGAAGGCATATAGTTGTATTTTTCTGTTTCCCCCGGCCAGGCGGTCACAGATGGCAAGTCCAGCCAACCCTTTGCATCAGTCCAATCCAGGCAGTATGGGAGGACCGATCGCTCATCCAGGGAGATTCCAATGGCTCGTCTTGAATCCAAGCGGGCAGGAAGGCACGCTCCAGGGTCCATGTTGAATTTGGTCCAATATTCCGGGCGGGAGTAAGGGGAGGGCGGGAACACGGCAGGTGAAGGTGTCACACAAAATACAAAAAAAGAGGAAAATAGAACTGACCTGGCCCTGCAAGTCCTCAAAAGCCATGTTTCCCGCCCGCCCCAAGGAGAGAAGGAGAAGGGAGTCCTTATGTCCGTGGGTCCAGAATCAAGCAAATTAGACGATGGCAAGGAAGTGAGATCATAATCATGCGTCTGCGCTGTCGTAAATAGCCTTTGTGGGCTCTGCACTGCGGTGGTGATCCTGATGCAGCATCTCGTGATCGGCCTTATTCGTGCCAGCCGACCAAGACCTGCTCTCCTGGAATCGGTTCTCGAGCATCTGACGCTCCTCGGGCGCGGCCAGGGCCAGAGCCTGCTGTCGCGCCAACGACTCCTCGTATCCGGGCTCGCCCGGGCGGAGGATCTCAGTGGTAGCGATCGTCGTTGTGACAGTGGTCGTGGTCGTGGTCGTGACGATGCGACCGTACGATGTGACCGCGTTCGTTCCCGGCTCAACGGCCGGCTTCTCGTACGCCGAGTGGATCTTCTGTTCGGAAACGACATACGAGATGCACTCCCAGTTAACCGTAGACTGCTGCTGCTGCTGCTGCTGCTGCTGCTGGGAGCCGTTGGCAGCGCAGGTGCTTGTATACGTTACGTTCTTGGGTGCGGTACGGCGACGGCTCTGCACGACCGTGTTCAAGGGCGTCGAAGGCCGCGAGACGTGAGGAGAAGGAGACTGCGAGGGCCGTGGAGTCGGCAGACTCTTCTGCACGGCGGCCGGCTTCGAGACGCGGTTTTTCTGCCGCGGAGTTGACGGCCGAGGAGTGGACGGGCGGGGGATCGGTCGCGATTTGTTTGCCATTGCGGACATGGTGCAAGTGGGGAGTCTGCGAGAAGAGGGAACTTGCGTCTTTTTTTTTCCAACCCAGGTCTGTGTGAGGTTATGCCACCAAAAGTTAGGGGGAGGGAAAGGCATTTACAGTGAGCTCGTAGTCGTCGATGTTGCCGGTGCAGCCAGGGATAGGAGACAGCTGGAGGATCGGTCGAGGGGGACGAGCAGCTTGAGGAGACAATAGAGGGAGGGGATCAATGAGATGCATAGACGAGCTGTATTTTTTATTACTATTGTACTTTCCGCTTGGGTGGGGGAGCGAGCAAATACGGTGAAGGCTGTCGAGGAGGGGAGGGCTCTTAAAGGGTTCTCATCGGCGCACGGCCGTGGGTGAGGGGGTGTTATTTTCTGATTCGGAGGGATATCGGATGGGTTTGGAGGGCGGGATTTGGAGCGAGTGTGGCAAAGTTGGAATACCCGAGGAGAATTTAGGGCGGTCGACACACATCATGCGTGCTGCATGGGAGAGGGGTTCGGGCGTGTTGTGTAACACAGCCCTAAACCGAGGATGCAGGGCGGAGGTTGCGATTGGCCGGGCGACTCCACACCGGAATGCGAACCCAGCCGGTAGATCGCGGCGGCAAAGTACATACATACGTAGTGTATGTATCTGTGGAGTGAAGGGAAACATCCGCGGACAGAGAGAGCGGCGATACCCATCTTCTCCGGCGGGGCTCTAGGCTTCCGCGGACATTGGCAATTGTGGACGGATGGATGGGACTGCGGAGGATGGTCGCTGAATGCGGGGTTTGTGGGCGTGGGTGAGCGGGTGAGTGGGGTGCGCGCAAGTCCAGAGGTGGAGGTGCTTGTGCATGTTTGCGCCGACGAAGTTTCGAGATGAGTGGATGCATGCATTGTGGTTGTGTTCTGCAGGACGGCGGCTCGTCCGACGAGTTCTCGTTGTTGCGATGCTCGCGAGCCTCCCGCCAGTTCACGCATTCTCGCCAGTTCACTCATTCCCGCCGTTTACACACTCGCCGCCCGCGACACCATCTGGCATCGAAGCCATACCCGTCGGTCTGCGTGGCCCCGATGACGCCGAGCGCGAGATGGGCAGCCCTCTCCTTCGCAATCGCTGGCACGTCTGGCGGGTTGCGTGCGGAGCCCAGGATGGAGAAGATCCGCTGTGCTGCTGGACGGAGGCGACTGGCCCCCCCGTGGGCCGCTAGCGTCGCGGCGGGGCTGGACTGCCGGAAGCGGAAGTAGCGAGTGATATTTCCGTCGACGGACTCCGTGTAGCTGCCCGCTGGAGCGTGTGCGAGCTCGAATGGGTCCGGACGCCGGTGGATCGGGCGCTGTGCGGTGAGGTGGCGGGAAAGCTAAATACTTCGTCTTGGTCTTTCCCCCTGCAGAGGAGAGCGGAGAGTCGAAGCAACCTCTTCTTCTCCCCGATCCGGCGCGTCTGCGTCCGAATCCCGAATCGGAACCACAAATCCTGTACTTTACATATCTAGATAGGGGCCGCAGCACCGCAGTTACACGCCTGCACGGACCACGCAGCATCCGGTCTCCGGCAGCACTCGCTTCCGAGCTGCATCGTCGGAACTGATAGCCGACGGGGCTGGGTTGCACGGTCTCTCGGCTCGGCACGTCGGCCGGGTCCAGACTTCCCGTGGTGGTCCGGCGCATGTCGGCGATGCTGAGGAGTCCGGATCGCGCTCGGCGCGGCAGCCACTGTCGGCTGCTCCGTGAGGGAATTCGTGCCGCGCTCGCTTCGTCGACCTCTCCGGCTCGCATGGCCTCCGCCCTGGCACGCAAGACCGAATCCTGCGAGGCGAATCGAGATGCCGCAGGGCGCTTACCGGTGTCACGGCACACACCCACTCTCCCCCGCTCCGCAGCGCAGCGTAGAGATACATAGAGTACATCTCACGATATCCTGGGCAGTGCATGAAGACATACGTAACTGCCTCCGCTCCTGCTCGGCGTTTACTGACCGCAGCCCAACTCCACAGGACGACCGCGGGGGGCGACTGGCAGGGAGGAGACGTCCGTATCTCGACATCCTCCTCGCCATGCGTGCTGCGTGTGGACGCTGCAACCGGCCCGTTGGCTGGCTTCCTCTGGGAGCTGGGTGTGGTGGTCTCAGGTCCCAGCGGCTGGGCGGCAGGTGTGCGTGCGTGCGTGCGTGCGTTGTTTCGGGCAAGGCAGGGCAGGGCATTGGTACGATATGAATATATCCATCCATCGAACTCGTCTTGCAGTTTCGTATCGCATGCCCTTCGTTTTTCTTTTTCTTCGTGTTCCGCCGGCTCCTCGATTATTCAACTCCAACTGCTGCACGTTCGCGCACAAACCACCCGCCCCCACCCACGGTCCACTCTCCCAGGCCCCCATTCCTGCCGACTCCTGACGAACCCAAGCCACCCACCCACTGCGGTCTCCGCACCCCAGCACCAAGAGGCGATCGTCGCCCGAACTGCGCCGGTTGCGGCTGTCCAGGACGGACATTGGGAAGCTGAAGTCTGGTGACGGGCTTGCCGGCTGCCTAGTCGAGGGTACGGACTGTACTCGTGAGACAGAGCAGATAGAGTACATACTGTACATGCCGATGGCTAAGCATCCACCTGCTTACACGACGGAAACATATCCAGCGCCCCGCGGGCGGGGGGGCCGCCCGGTATGTACTCTACGCCTCAGTTTTTGGCATCCGGAGTAACTGCCGCTAACCAAGCCAAGACTGAAGCCATCGGCGAATGTCTTGAACCAACCAAGCCCAACCCATGGTCAGGGTGCGACGCATATGTATATCTATATCTATGATGGCTTGTGTACGGATATTCCCGATCCTGGAGTTGCTTACCTATATCTAGTTGACACATATCTACTCTACATGCATCGGCGTGTGAATGGTGTGAGTCCGCAAATCTCCAGTTCCAGGAACAGGCTTCCTCAACGCTCCGTCAACTCATATCCGGGCCTTAAGAGCCTCCAGCCCTACGCATAGAGCACTCGTACTATCTAACTTGCATGCGTACGCACGTTCGCCGGCGATCAGGAAACGGCGGCAAAGAAATCTCCCACCAAAAAAAAGAAAAGGAGGAAAAAAGCAACGACAGAAAACTCAATCGCGCGGACACACTTGCGTCCCGGCCGGAAAATCGCTTTGGTGTGGTTTTTGATTTTTCGGGAGGGAAACGGCGGAAGCTCCCCTCCCAAGCGTGGTGGACAGCCTTAAATAACTAACCAACAGCGGAGAGCGGGGAGGGTGGGGGGACAGTCTCCATGCTGCCAATGCTTGCAGAGGCAATCGCGGCGAGCTCTTCAAGGCTCGTCCTTGTTGGCCAGTACAGGGCAGGTCAGGGCAACCGGATGGCAATGCGTCGTGGAGATACGTAGACACATGCACCGAATTCGGTCAAGTGAGTCCAGCGGCTGGCGGCTGTCGCGTGTCCAACAGAGACCATAGACAACTGGAACCTGTCACGAATTCTGGACATATCGGCACGGATCAAGAGGAGGTTTCATATAACTGCCCGCACGTATGTAAACGCCGCACCCCGTTCTCCGATTCCTCCATGGACGGGGCACGGGAATTGGTATCCAACCGAGTGGGTGCTTGAATCCCGTGGAAGGAAGGCACAAACATGTCCAGCGCGCGAGAACCCCAGCCCGCTCACCCGACTTCACTCATACGTGCCCAACCTTCTCGCCGGCCCCTCCAATCCCATCGTCCAGAAGCCCCTCTCCATCTTGGTCGCATGCGCAAAGATGTCGACCAGCTCCTCGAGCCGGTCCGGTCCGGCGGCGCGCGCCTTCCTCTCCAAGAACGCCCTGCCTTCCCTGACGGCGTTGAGATACGATTTCGACTGGCCGTAGACCAAGATCCACTTGTAATACGGGTTGTCTTGGTGCTTCGTGTTGGCGTCTCTGAGGAGCCAGGCCCCGATGTCGTGGTAGCCGAACAAACACGGCGCCAGTGCAACGTGCAGGGCGAGCGCATCGTGGGAATTGCCGATGTCGAGACTTGCACGATATCCGCTCAGAACCGCCCCAATGCATACTGGCGGGGAGTACTCACACATAACGTGTGTACGCCGTGCACGCGATGTCCTCATCGGATGCCTCGATGTCTTCCTTGCTGATCCCGAATCCCTCGCAGTAGTTGATGTGGAGGCGTGATTCCTGATATATGTGCTGCACAACCTTGGCCGCAGCGAGAGTGTCTTCCATACGGTTCGCCTTGGATCCGGCGAGAGAATGGGCCCGGGCGAATTGGGTCTGCGCATTTAGTAGGAGTTCCGAAAACTTCAACGCCAGATTCTGCCCCCTACCAGGAAAAGATAGTCTTGTCTCAAGTAGTAGGCAAACTGATCTTGTGTCAAGGTTCCAGCGCCTAGCCGCTTGATGAACTCGTGTCTGGTGTATTCCTCCCAGACCTTTTGGACCTTGGGGTGGCCTTTGAGGTAATCCAGAAAGTGGCCACTATCGAAGTCAGTACACCGATATCCCACCTCGTACATATCGGACATCACTGACGGTGCAAAAGGAACCATGTAGTTGCTGTGCAGGTGGTTCAGCGGCCCACTTCCGCTGCCAAAACCTGGGGCGGTTTCGATCGCCCACGAAATATACTGCCCCGCCTCCCTGACAGCATCCGATATCCCTTGCCCCTTCGCCAGGTTGCTCGCAATGGCTGAAGCCAGTGAACATCCGGTACCGTGAGTGCTCGTACTCTCTACGTATGGCTTCTCGAAGATCTCATACTTTATCGCCTTCGTGTCGAAAAGGACATCGACGACCAACTCCAGTTTCTTCCCCGGCGGCGGAACCGTGCCATCTCCCATCATTGGCGCATGACCGCCTTTAACCAGCACATATTTCGGCCCAAGCTTTCCGATGGCCGAGGCAAGTGTCTTAAGATCCTCGACAGTCCTGACCTCACCGGTCTCAGAGGGTTCAACCAAGACCTGTGCCTCCGCAACGTTGGGGGTCACGACGAATGCCATGGGCAACAAAACGTCTTTCAGCTTTTCCAATGCATCGTTCGGAACCAGATGGGCACCAGAGGACGATATCAGGACCTGAAAGACGGGGCACTCAGCAAACACAATACTAATCGCTGCATGCACCGGCACTCACTGGATCGAGCACTAGCTTATCAACCTTCCACTGCTTCATCACGTCGCTGACAACTTCGATGGTGCTTGTCGACGTCAACATACCCGTCTTGACGACATCGACCGGCATGTCCTCAAACACAGCATCGAGACATTTCCTGACAAACTCTGCTGGAACAACATGGATATCTCTAACTCCGACTGTATTCTGCGCTGTCAACCCAGTGATTGTGGTCATCCCATAGCAGCCGTGCGCAGTGATGACCTTGAGATCGGCTATGCAGGGCAACCCGTCTTAGCTTCGTGACTCGGATCCTTTCTGCGCGGGTCAAAAAAACCTTCGATGCCAGCTCCGCCAGAGGGATCACTACCGGCAATAGTGAGTACTGTGGGCGGTTTGACTCCGGACATTCTCCGATCGAGGGTGGGATAGCGCGGGAGGTACCGAGATGATAGGCAAGCGTAAAGGTCCACTGTATCACTATGTTGAGGGAGAAGGAAGAAATTGAGCCGACGCGGGCGTCTGTATAGTCTTTCGGACGATTTGGGGCGAAAAAGAAGGGACCGGTAACTGCCGTCTGCATCACTTTCTACGGTAACTCCACGCGTAGCGCCCCACCACCGCAATCTCTAAACTGCCCCGCCGAGGCCACACGTTTGCCGTGATGACGAACGAGGCAAACACCAAACAAATACCGCAAACAACCACATTTGGTTGTCACTGCTCCCCTTGTCGCCCTTTCTAGCGACAGCCCTAGCTCCCCACACCCCCCCTTCACTTCCGCTTTCGCCTTGCTACCACCCACGAAAAAACCTCTCGTATCATGCCGACGAAACATTTGAAGCCGAATCTTGCCCTCTACCTCGTTACCGACTCTGGCCTCCTCGCAAAAGGAAAGGATTTTGTCGAGCACATCAAGGATGCCGTCCGCGGAGGCGTAACTATAGTACAGTTGCGGGAGAAGCAACTCGAGACTCGCGCGTTTATCGAGCTGGGCATGAGGGTTCACAGGATCACGAAGGCGGCTGGAATCCCACTGCTGATCAACGACCGCATCGATGTTGCGCTGGCTGTAGGTTGTGAGGGGGTTCACATTGGCTGGAAAGACTGCGGTACGGTCCAATCCATCTCCGTTGCCGGGTGACACCCATTTGCTGACGTTTGACGGCAGCGTATGCCGACGCCCGTCGGATTCTGGGCGATGACAAAATCATCGGTATTTCCGTGTCCAACTTTGATCAGGCGAATATGGCTGCTGAGACGGGCTGTGACTACATCAGCCTTGGTCCTGTGTACGCCACCGACACCAAGCCAGATCACAACCCCCCGCTCGGTACGCGTGGCACCCGTGCACTGCTCGAGTACACCTACAGGCTTCCTGGACCCAGCGGCAGTTGGGGAAGGGACGTACCTGTGGTTGCTATTGGCGGTATACACCTGGACAACCTCTACAACGTGATGCACCAGACCGTATCGCCGGCTTCCCCGGCGCGCAAGCATCTAGCCGGAGTGGCGGTAGTCTCATCCATCATGGGAGCCAAAGATGCGTGCGACAGGAGCCAACAGCTCCGCAAGCTCGTGGACGAGGTTCCTCCATTTGCCGAGCGCCAGAACGGCCAGTTCATTCCGGGCACCGACTTCAACGAGAACCTTGCCTCCGTGCTCAGCAAGGTGGTCAAGAGCTGTCCGATGGTCCACCACATCACCAACAACGTGGTCAAGAACTTCTCCGCCAATGTCACCCTTGCGATCGGCGCTTCCCCGATCATGTCCGAGGAGATCTTGGAGGTCGGCGACCTCACGATATGCGGTGGCGCGCTGCTACTGAATATGGGCACGGTTAGTCAAGGCGCGCAGCCGCTATTTCTAGCCGCCTTGGGAGCTGCGAACGCACGTGGCAACCCCGTTGTGTTCGATCCAGTCGGTGCCGGCGCCACCCAGACGCGTCTCCACTTCGCCCACATGATTGTCGCCTGCGGCTTCTGCGACGTGATCAAAGGAAACGAATCCGAGATCCGCGCCATCTATGGCGACACCTCAGCCAAGCAGCACGGCGTAGACAGCGTCCACAGTAAGACGACCGATCAGTTGGAGAGAGCCCGAATCGCAAAGTCTCTGGCTCTCAGGGAGCGCAACATCATCGTCATGACCGGCGTGGTCGATATCGTCACTGACGGTGTTAGCATCTTCAGACTCTCCGACGGCTCGCACTACCAGGGCCACGTAACGGGTACCGGCTGCTCGCTGGGAAGCGTCATCGCTGCTTGCCTGGCTGTTAACAAGGAGCGGAAGCTCACTGCCGTCGTGGCAGCCGTGTGTGCTTACAATGCTGCTGCCAGGATCGCCGCCGAGAAGAAGGATACCAAGGGGCCGGGAAGCTGGCAGGTCAACTTCATGGACGTGCTGTACGAGCTGCAGCAGACCGCCATGCCTCCGTCGGGGCGCGAGAAGTGGGAGAAGGTTTGGTGGGAGAAACTGTTTGAGAGGGCTGAGAAGATCACCGTATAGCTGGGCCGCTTTTTCCGCAGATTCAACCTCATCTACAATTTCATGGAAAGGGTTTTTTTTTAAAAAAAAAAAAACTAAATATACAAATACGAAATTCCGAACGTGATTCAAAAAAAAAAAAAAAAGTATGGCCTTTGATCGTCGTATGTGCCATGTCCGCCGCTGTACAGGGCTGGGATCAGTGAGCGCCAACTTCCCCACCTTCAGCCCTACGGTTACTAAAATCAAATCAATGGTCAGCAATAAACGCAGGTGAACTGGAGAATAATAGCAGTGGTCTCCAATTCGCCGCCGCTGCCATAATAGCAACTCATGTACCTGTCAAGGCCTGGTCAACGGCGCGCCGCTTCTGTGCTGCCTCTTTAGCTGTTTATTGCTCACGAACCCCATGAACCACTACATGGGGTGGCGGGGAATAATATTGGCAACCTGTATCATTTCCTCTCTGAACTGCCTAGGTCAAGTCTTCACACTGGATTGGAAGTGGATGTTCGTTCTACGTTTGAATCTTGGTATGGCCTACTTCTATTACCATTTACAGCTCCACCCTGACGAGAGAAGGTCTCGGGTATCGGGCCCAAGAGCGCAACCGTGCCCATTTTCGCGGCCGGGGCAGCCCCAGTTCCATCCGGGGAGCGCTGGTGATGCAATGGCAGATGTTTACAGCATTCGGGCCGCTCTTGGTGCGCTGGTGGGAATAGTATTTCACGGAGTGGGACATGCGGACACCAACAAGGTTTGCTTGGTGGCACTTGGGAATCGGGCAGTGGAAATGCTCTTGAGCATGAGATGCGTATGAAACCACATGTTAACTATATCTGGGTTTCACACTGACGCGAAACATAGAGCCTTCGTTGGCGATTGATGATGTTCCTTACGCTTGTAGTCTGTATGCATTTGTGGTTCGTTCTGGAGTCACCGCGGTATGTACCGCCAGCTGTTTGCAAGGAATGGCTTCCTAACAACGACGGATGGTGCGTGAAACACGGTACACAATACTACAAAAACGCCTATCATTCCCTTTGCTGGTTGCGGGAATCTCGTATGCAGGCCGCTCGAGATCTCCTCTACATCCATTGTCTGCCCCATGCTGAGCGGGAGACGCAGAATCGGCATCGCAGACTCTTTGAGATATTCGGTCGACCAAGAAACAGTAGGGCTCTTCAAGCTTCCGTAAATCATCCCGCCTGTTTCTGCTTTCCCCCTTCGCTTCCTCCCCTCGGTTCTCTTCATCCATGTTGATCCTGGCTAATTCCTGTGTGGTCTATTGTCACGTACACGCAGCAATACTATGGAGTTAACATGCTGAGACATGTAAGACCTCCTATCCACCGCCAATCACTCACGTCAACTCAGCTGATTGGAACAGTGCTCCACGGACATAATTACCAATAGAATCGTCATAAGATCCGAGACCTGCTAGCGGATGAGCGATGCACCCGAGCAGTACTGGATTTCCTACGAACCACGAGGGTGGGAGTTCGGACGGGTCCTCGAGGACCGCGGTCAGGGCAGGGTCAGGACGAGGAAGGGGGGGAGGGGAGGAGATAGGGAACGAGGAGGAGTGAGAACGGGCCTTTCCTTGGGTAGAACCTTCTTTCATACGGTCGCTTCTGTTTTTCTTTCCGTTCTTTCACACGGTCGCTTCTGTCCTCTTTCTTTCTTCTTGGGACAGGCCAGGCGGGGGCAGGGGGAGTTGCCACGGGCCACCGGCGGACTGTGAGAGGTCGCGGTGGACGGTGAACAGGAAAGGACTGTATATAATATCGCCATGATCCAAGAGGGTCGCACGCGATTAATGAATCATCATCATCATCGACATAATTACCAATACTGGACTTACACAGAGAGAGTTCCATGCTATTTACCATTGGGATTTGGCTTCATCAATTTTGCGTCCGCGTCGCCGACAGCCAAAATCATTGATACCGGGTCAGGCGGTCGAAAACTACTTCTCTTCACTTTGACTGCCGCGGCTTTAATAATTGAGGATGAAACTTCTAGAGCGGCGGCTGTCATGGTGGGGTTCTGCCTATTCGCCATCGCCTATTCTCCAGGTGAAGGGTCAGTGCCTTTTTACCTAATCTGCTGAATGGTGGTGCTCTCCGTCGAACCCCATAGGGGACGTAATAACATATCCTCCCCCTCCTTATTTGGGAGCTTGGAATGTCTACTGCGACCGCCGTTACTTGGATCTTCAACTTTTGCGCCACCATGTCTTTACCTACGATGAAGGGAGAAAACGCTCTTAAGGCTTACGGCACGCTGTCATTCTACCTATGCGGTGTGGAATCTGGTTGGATTCTCTTTGGTGTTGTTGTATGTTCTCGAATCTCTAACCCGGCCAAACGTTCCTATGCTGACTTCACACCGGAGACCAGAGTACATTGCCGTCACCAATAACATGTGAGACTTTGCTAGCGAAGCTCAGAACGTTCTTTAGAGGCTCGACAGAGAGTTTTCAGTGCCCACATGGCAACACGCATGGTACGGAACTCAACAGGCTGTCTGCTGGCAAACGCTTCACGCCAGGGAGTTCAGCCCCGAAACGACCAACTCTGGAGGTGCCAGGGGATATCACTCAGTCCGCTAGACCGGAAATACCGCTAAGCGGGCGTCGTCCGCCATCGCGCCGGCGTCGATGGACTCCTGGGATTGATTGGCCTGAGAACCGAAGCAAGGAAAACTTCGGTAATGGGATGATTGGTTGGTTGGTTATTGTTGGAGCATACCGTCTTAAGGACAGGATTCGTATATGTAGGATGTAACCAGTGCTACAACGCACAAGTAAGTTGGAGTCACAAGCCGAAACTGCTGAAATCTGCCATGGCTGCGCGAGCTGTTTTGTGCCAGATCTAGTGATCGTCCCTACGCGAGGACCTCGCACGACATTCAGGCACTGGCGCGGATCCTGTATCTAGCCCCCGTGGCTCGACGTGGGAGCGCGGAAATGTACTAGGGCAACAGACGACGCACCGTCAGGTATCGGAAGATGGAGAAGAACTGTGCACACTACACAAAGCCACCGGATGAGAAGAGTAGATCTCTCCCTCCACCAGCGCGAGCAAAAGAGAAGCCGTTAAGTCAGACCGATGAAATTGCAGTTGCCATTATCAGTACATACACGATCTAGACCTACTCAAGCTCCGGTTCCGTGCGGAGCTCCGAAACAAAGTGTAGATATCCATTAATGATAGCTGCCACCGTTCCTGCCGGCCGTCAAGCGGGCAAACGCAAACTCGCCCACCGCCAACCCAGCAACGACAGCGGCGAACCACGGCTATTCCGGCCACCGCTACCATCAGCATTTATCATCCGTGGGGTGGAGGTGTGTGTGGGGGTGCTACTCACCACAACCATCGTCATGACGATCAGCATGAGGGTATACCCGACGACACTCGTGACCCCGGCAGCCAGCATCCTTCCAACATCCCTGCTGAGCTTGAACTCCTGGGCGATGCCACGCTGGCGCATGCTCTTCTCGCTGCTGCTGTGGAGGCTACCACTCAAGCTAGGGAACTCGGCGTGTGCCTTGGGGGACCAGTAGGCGTCTTCGAGGTAGACGCGGAGGAACAGCAGACAGCGGTATCCAAACGCGAGGAGGAAGATGCCGACGCCGAGGCCGAACGCCTGCGCCGTGCTGCTCGGGGCAAGGCTGGGCCACAACACTGGGGTCTTGTAGTTGGTCGCGAACACCATCGACATTCCGCCTCCACCCCCGTGTCCGTGGGCGGAAGAGAGCTCGTCGGGGGCTGCGCTAGCGCTGGCGGCCGCGATGAGAGAATCGAGCGTAGGACTGGCCATGCGCAAATCGCCGTGTGAACCGCCGTGGGAATCGCCGTGGGCAGCCATTTCTTGTGTTGGAGTATAGGGCCGTTGGTTGTGAGGATGGTGCTGGTAGATGTTGGAGGTGATAGGAAGGGTAGTGAGGTAGGTAGGTTGTAAGGAGGGGGAAGGGCGAAAGGGAAGCGAATGAAGGTCGTTTGTTTGGAATGTCGTGCTGTTTTCTCCGTTTCGTTCGTCGAAAGTGTGCTTTTGGAATGTCACTGTGCTACGTTCGTGATATCGCGCGAGTGACGTATTGTGCAGTTTGGTATTCTCCTTGACCTGTTCTGACCCAGCCCTCGCCCTTTATCGAGGGTTATGTATTCCGCCCCAAGCCCCAGTCGGTCGGTTAGGATTTCTATCACGTCGCGAGAATCAAATTGTATATATGCACGAATTATAAGCAGGAGGGAAGCGATAGAATGAGACATGCCATGCCGTCTGAGATGGTTACACCCGTTTCAGGGACCCCTAGTACACTCTCATACACGCGGTTGGGATCACACCGACGACCGCCAGCGGAGATACATTTAAAGTTGGCGAAAGATCTCCTCCCGCTCTTGAAACAGAACCCAACCAACATGCATAGAACCAACCCCGTTTGTCAGAGAATGGTGTCTAAGTGTCTTGATTTCTGGCCAAGGGGTTTACGTAGGACTTTGAAACGAGCACAAAACTAAGTCTCGGCCCGGCTTCTGGAAGCAGTGGATCGGCAGAGCGAGCGAGAGGTGGGTGCTCTTGCGGTATCACTTGGCGTTTTGGCGCCTGCAGCCAAAACCACACCGAGTCTACACTAGATAACCCTCTTTCCCCTCCTCCTCAGCTCACCCCCTCCCTCCCAACTGCTTCAGACGCTCCTCTCTAGCTGATCCAACTCGTAAATATACGTTTCTATGTATCTACATTTAAGTTCGATGTTCCATACTCTCCAGGCATGTACTATTACAGCGTTTGGTTTAGATAGTGCCGTAACTTTAGTATATTCTTCTTCAGGGCGGTACGCTGGTGCCGGTGCAGGTGCAGGTGCATCCGGTGAGATAATGCTGGTGGCCAGTTGTGGGTGGGGATGATGGGAGGAGTTGCGATCTGATGGGCTCTTGAGGCTTAAGAAAGTCATCGAGCCAAAGTCCGAGGTTATCTACGGAACCATAATCACGGCTTTTACGTAGCAAATTCTCCCAGAAAAAAGTTGATATTCTTCTACCCCTTTTTTGTCGTGATATCGTCAAGAGATAAATCAAACAAGCTCCTCCTTGCACTCGATGTGGAGTTTCTTCAGCTCCTCGATCAGAGGGTTGTTGATCTTCGCGTTCATGGGGGCGATGACACCCTTGTCATCGATGGTTCCGTTGAGCACAAGCTTGGTGGCCACAGCGCAAGGGACACCGACGAGCTTGGCCATCGAAGTGTATCCTCCAAGCACACCGTAGTCGACCAAGGTGGAAGTGCGAGTTTCCTGGATATCGTCAGAATCTAGCATACACTCTGTGGGCTAAGTTTTAACATACCTTGGTTCCATCGGCAAGCTCGATCTCAAATCTGTGCTGCAGCATAACCATATCACGCTCGTGCTCGCCGTACTGCATCTTCTCCTCAAGGGTGGCACATAGGGTGTCCAGAGGGTTTCCACGGGGGGTGTTGAGCTTCTCACCGAAAAGACCGAGCCACTTCATACCGGCGATAATCCTGTCCTTCTCCTCGGTGCTAGAGAAGGTGGTCTTGGAAGAGATGGCCCAGATCAGGTCGTCCTCCTTCTCAGAGCTTGAGCCAAGCAGCTTAGCCAATGCAGACTTCCAGGGAAGAGCAGTCTTGAAGTCATCCGAATCATTATCGGAAAGGAAGCCAATGTCGACAAGAGCATGCACGAACTCGGGGAAACCCTGGTAACGCAGAGTTCCGCGAACAATAGTCTGGGCCTCGGGAATTCCGTAGCGCTCGTTGTAGATGGTAGAGTCACGATTGGGGTAGGCAACAAAGGCAAAGCCGGGGTAAATGTGGTAGGGCTTGGCAGCAGCCATGAGCTCGGGGCCGGAGATCTCCTCGATCTAAAACCCCCATTAGCAAACCTGCCGAGTCAAGAGGTCTCACGGTAAAACCTTTCCGTCCTTCCAGTACTTGGCGGAATTCCTCAAAGCAAGCAAGACACCACGAGAAGACCACGAAAACTTGTATCCAAGGGGATTTCCGGAGTTCTCGGGGGCGGGGAGACCACCGCAGTATGAAAGGAACGACAACACCTTTCCACCCTTGGCATGGACCTCGTCGATCATCTTGACCGCGTACAGGTGATCGATACCGGGGTCCAGACCGATCTCGTTGAGGACAGTAATACCGGCAGCCTTGGCCTCAGCGTCCAGCGCCTCCATGGCCGGCGACACGTATGAAGTGGTGACAACGTGCTTCTTGGAGCGGATGGCCGACTTGATAACGATGGCGTGGTGGGTGTAGGGGATCAAACTACAGAACTATCAACATGCCATCCGGTTGAGAATGCCGCCGAACCATACCTGATGACAAGGTCGTGCTTCGCGACCTCAGCATCAAGGGCTGCCTCGTCAGAGACATCGAGAGAGATGGGAGTGGCGAGCGAGACACCGGCGGAGAGTCTCTTTGCGCTCTCCAGGGTACGGCAAGCTACAAGACCGCCGTCAGCAAGGAAATCGCTTCACAGGCACAGAGCAGCTTGTGGCGTACCAACGGTGATCTGGATCCCCTCTTTCGCGAGATAGTCTAAACAGGGCTTCGCAACGAAACCGCTTCCGAGAAGGAGGACCCTCTGGGATGGAGCGCGGAGGAGGGTCTGGACAGACGAAACGGCAGCTTGGATTGAGGCGGACATGCTGATTGTGCGATTGAGGTTCAATAAGACGAGCTAAATGAAGAATAGGTAAGGAAAAAATGATGGAGGGGTAAGTAACGTGGGGTTGATATAGCCAAGCCACTGCAAGTCTGATTGGGTCAAGGTAAATCCTTGGACCGAGTTCCGCCAATGGTTCCTTGTGATACTAGTTATCGTTTAGAGTCATCGATCAAGGTTGGGTTCGTACTGATCGGCAGATTGGGTATGTACTCTACATAGAGCCAAAGCGGCAGAAGAACTCGAGAAATCATTTGGTTGGTTGGAAAAGGCAGTTGGTTGGGGATCCGATGTCTTGTTGACTTTCAAGCACAAACTCCTACATCCAACTACGTCATTCTCGATAAGTTAATATTTGCCACTCCTTCTAAACAATACAAGCTTCTTTCTTCCTCTTATGTACATACGTCAATTGTTGTGAGCCGTGGAGGTGGCGATGGTTGGCGTCTTAGATAGCCTGTCTACTAACAATCTGTCGAACAACCACATCCTCCATCGAATGCGACAGCCCTCCGCGAAAATGTCCAAACGACAAATAACTTCCTTCTTTGCTCCTGTGGCAGCCAAGAAACAGCGTCTCGATTTGTCCTCAAATCTGCCACCGTCAACACATCCAAATTATCCGCATCCCATCCACTGTCTGTCGCCATCACTTGTCTTCAGTTCGCGTCCAGGAGCAGACGTCGACGATGACGGATCGTCTAGTAACGCTGTGGGGACAGAGAAAACTGCTCCTCTTGTATTCAACGAAAAGCCCGACCTTGACATGCTGCATTACCGACCTTTCCTTCACAAAAATCTCGCGCAAGAGCTATATACCTTCCTTCGCCGCGAGCTGCCATTTTACCGAGTTACATATTCCATCAAACGGGACGGAACGGATACGGTAGTGAATACGCCACGATAGTGAGCGGTCAATCCTTTCTTCCGTGTGATTCGTAGCTGAAATCCATGTCATAAGTACATCACTGTTTGGTGTCGATGCAATGTCTGTGTTTCATTCAGAAACTGGAGCTTTACTGGACGCGGAAAAGAAGCTCCCTATCAAATACGCCTACCCCAATTGCAATCCACGGCCGATACCACAGTGTCTGCATCCTTTACTTGAAGTAAGAAGACGAACCCTTCCGAATAACTTGAGCTGGAAGGAGCTGAACCGCTGTTACAGTACACCGAAGCCCGCACCAACAGTAGCTACAACTTCCTTCTCATCAACTACTACTCCAATGGCGCTGACTCCATTGCGTATGCTCCGACGCACACCAATTCTCTTTACCCGAACACATACACTAACCACCCAGCAGATTTCACTCAGACGATGAGTCGTTCCTCGGCGAGAATCCCACTATTGCATCACTAACCCTCGGTTCCACCCGGGACTTCGTCATGAAGCACAAGGCCGAGCCGAATCAGAAGCTATCGCTTCCACTGGCATCGGGGGATCTGTTGGTGATGAAGGGCACCACTCAGCCAAAATGGCTACATTCCGTGCCGAAGAGGAAGTATTCGGGACCTAGGATTAATATTACGTTCAGATTTGTCAGGAATAAAAAGGGAACGGAGAATTATTATAGGTGAGATCCCCAGGTCTTTGAAGCGAGGTCTGCTGCTGATTAGAGGACAGGTATAATGTTGGGACTGGGCCGGTGTATCGGTGGGATGAAGATGCTGGGGAGATGAAGGAGTGGAAATGCGTAAAAGAGGAGGCTGTAGCTGAGGCCAAACCCTCAGCTGCAGAATAGAACTCGATAAATGGATTTTATTTACGGCAAATGAAAGGGAGCAGCAGTGCTCATTCGATCGAAGATGTGTCTGCATCCTAGGCACCGGGAAACATTTAAGATTTTCTCTCCAAAACAATTCGCAAGAGCAATACAATATGAACCTAAGAAAGGACATCGTTGTGTTCACGTGCAGATGAACCCGGATATCTACATAGAGGAATTTTTTCCTAACTCAATCGCATGCGGTATACATAGGTACCAAGGTCATGGCGGTGTACACACTTTTCCAACGAAACCAGGGGGTTTTCTTTTTTCTTTTTTTTTTTCGATTCATTACTCCTATCTGGAGTCCTGTTTAGAACACGGCGAGCCTGAGTACTAAGGCTCAGGATTAGCAAGAGAAAGGATTTCACACTCCCTGAAGCGCCCGAGAAGCCATAAAACCCGGCGGCGAATGAAAGAAGTCATGCACTGAGGCTTTAGCTTGAGACAAACAGCGAGATCTATGTTTCAAGGGTCCCAGCGCGTTGGAAGCAGATGACCCAAAATTCTTCCAGCCCTTTTTGTTCCATGCCTTGATCAGGGGAGGTGGGGGTTGTTGAGGACAAATCCAAAGTCCTAGACATTTTATTGACAGTCTACGTCGGGCGAAGTTTCTATCCATTCCCAGGAAAATGATGAGTTTAAAGACATCCCAGGTCTAAAGAGTTTAGAGACAGATCCTCACGTCTGATTGTTAAGTACCTCACCAGCCCGAATGTACTCCCCTCCAGAGTGAAGAGTGTTGCTCCTCTCGCCTCCAGCAGGCAATGGCAAGTACTATGTAACTAGCAAAGGTGGGTACTCACAGTTGGCAAAACTGCTTTCTCACTTCCTAGATCAGCTTTCTCCTTTAGTACATACCTATGCAGAGCGAGTTTTATATGTAGCTTCTCGGGCCCATTTTCTATGAACCTGGGCACAGAGTATCAACGACCATCATGAACACGGCCGGGCGAGTGACACTCTCGCTGCCAAGACGCACTCTCGCTTCAAGTTAGTCATCGCTGTCGTAATCTAGTCTTGCCTCTTTCTCATCGCCTCTTTGCCTGCCTGCATAGATACACATTCGGACCACACTTCCATCTCTATTGGCGGCTCCAACACCCCGCCTTCTTGATTTAACACCGCCAGCCGAGATCTGACCCCCTCGTTCGACTGGCCTTCTCTCTTACGGACCGTGGCAGCATTGGGCGCCAGCAATGGCTTCATTACTGTTCACCTTCAGGCCCTCAGTTCCGGCACGCTCCCACCCCCAACAGGTGGCAAATTGGCATCTCATACTAACAATAATCTGTTCGCGTAGACAATACCTTTGAATCTCCTACCGGCGTTCACCAATATACTAGCAAAGCCATGTATCCCATCTCGTCCTATGCAGCCACAAAGTGCGCAACACTCCTTCCAGCACAGCTTCTCGATTGCTACTTTCAACAGACCAGTGAATGTATGTACTCGCCTGTTGAGAATGTGTCATGCGGCTTCAGCGACTAGAAACTGATGGTTGTAGATGGGACAACCTACCCTAAACTTTACCTCAGCAATCCGACCTCCCCGCGGCCTCAGCTATGGCATCCCCGCCTTTGCCGAACGTGTATCGCCCTCTGCGTTTCGTAAGCCATCGACAGTCTCTGTATCCCGGAATTTCTCGTTGTCTGTTTCATTCTCGTTCAATCGTATCAAAGCTGCCCCGAGGCACCCTCAGCAGCCTAGGATACGTGCCATGATGTCGTTCGGCGGAGCTCCTTCGCAAACCACCCTTTACCGTGCCGAGCAAGTTGCCAACAACAGCCCGCAAAACGCTTATGCCCAGGAACGTTTCTATGACCTCCTGCTTCGAGCCGGTCTTCCGCAGGTTGTTGCTGACCGCTACCAAAGCGGGATATACGCTACGAACAAGGGATGTGATGACAAGTACGGACAAGCACTGGAAAAACTCTCAATGGCCGAAGACACCGGACTTTCCATGGATGGAACTGCTGCATATGCTGCCGGACGACCTGGTGTCAGTGCTGCCGAGAGAGCGCAAGCTATCGGTCAGGCAGTTGCCGCCCGCGCTCGTGGCGGAAACATTTCGATCAGCAACGGGAAGAATACTGGCGGCTCTGGAGGTAGGGAGGACCCGATCTACGTTGTGGTCGACGAGTCTATTGGCGGATCGATCTTCAAGTGGATCAAGTTCCTCTTCTACTTTTCCCTTGTCGGTTATATCGCACTGGTCTTCTTGTCCCTTGCCGTTGAATTCACCGGTGTCTTGAAGAGTACCCGCGGCCCTGCAAATAACGAGGCGGTAGCTTCTCAACAGACTGCTCGATTTAGCGATGTTCACGGTTGCGACGAAGCGAAAGAAGAGCTCCAGGAACTAGTTGACTTTCTGAAGGACCCCAAGCAGTTCTCGACTCTCGGTGGCAAGCTACCCAAGGGTGTGCTTCTTGTCGGTCCTCCCGGTACTGGAAAGACGCTTCTCGCTCGTGCCGTGGCCGGCGAGGCTGGCGTTCCCTTCTTCTTCATGTCCGGCAGTGAGTTCGATGAGGTCTACGTTGGTGTTGGTGCCAAGCGTGTTCGGGAACTTTTTGCTCAAGCTCGCGCAAAGGCGCCTGCTATCGTGTTCATCGACGAGTTGGATGCCATAGGAGGTAAGAGGAACGAAAGGGATGCGGCCTATGTCAAGCAGACTCTCAACCAACTCCTGGTCGACCTCGATGGATTTTCACAGAACAGTGGTGTCATCTTCCTTGCGGCGACCAATTTCCCCCAGATGTTGGACAAAGCATTGACTCGACCGGGACGTTTCGACAGGAGTGTCACTGTACCGTTGCCGGACGTCCGTGGCCGCATCGCGATCATCAAGCACCACATGAAGAAAATTCAGGTTGCCGATAGTGTTGATCCATCTCTTCTGGCGCGTGGAACACCTGGCTTTTCCGGAGCTGCCCTTGAGAATATGGTCAACCAAGCTGCTGTGCGCGCCAGCAGACTGAAGGCTAAGGGTGTCAACATGGAGCATTTCGACTGGGCCAAAGACAAGATCATGATGGGAGCCGAGAGGCGCTCCGCTGTGATTCCAGAGAAGGAGAGGACGATGACTGCATACCACGAGGGTGGACACACTCTGGTTGGTCTCTTCACCGAAGGGCACACTCCCGTCTACAAGGTCACGATCCTGCCTAGAGGACAAGCACTGGGCATCACGCACTATCTCCCTGAGGGCGACCAGTTGAGCATCACCAAGAAGCAGTGTATGGCTCAAATCGATGCTGCGCTTGGCGGAAAGATTGCCGAGGAGATCGTCTATGGACCCGATAACGTCACTGGAGGCTGCGCGTCGGATCTCAGTGCCGCTACTCGGATCGCACGGATGATGGTTACGCGTCTCGGCATGTCAGAAGTTCTCGGAGATGTCGACCTCTCGGATGACCGTGAATTGTCGTCGGAAACCAAGTCATTGATCGAGAACGAGGTGAAGAGACTTATCAACGATGCTCGAGGCCGTGCCACAAAGCTCATCATGTCCAAACGCAAGGAATTAGACATGATCGCCGAAGCTCTGGTCGAATACGAGACACTCAGTGCCGACGACATCCAGAAAGTGCTCCGGGGGGAGAAGCTTCCAGGCAGGGAGGATCTGATCAAGAAGGTGCCGAACAAGCTGCCCGAAAGCATCTACTCGGGACCCACACTCGAGGGTGGCCCCGGAAACACCGGGGAGGTGCAGCCAACTGTTGTTCCTCCTACTACCACTACTGCCCCCAGTGGTGAGAAGGGTGTGTAAGAACGACGATGAGCCAGTGACTAGTATCTAGAAGACTTTGTGCGATGTGTGATTTTCTCGTTGGATGTACTACCCTTTTCTTTCGTCTTTTTTTTCGGTGTTTTTGTATGGTCCGCATTGCAACGTTACCCTGGAATCACTCTTCCTCTCGCTTCCTGTCTCCATTGTTTTCCTATGTAATCTGCATCACGGTTGGGGGGTTCGGTTGGGGGATACATACACGATTGATGTGAGCACGGATACCGTTGCTCGCGTGTGCCTATGATTTCTTTCGTTGTACATACTACAAGTGCAACATCGTGATAGACTCGATGGCTCTCGAAGCATCCATCCATCTACCAACTCCCTACCGTAGCCCTGCTCACTTGAAACATATTGCTAGTGAAGTCAAGTGGAAGGAGTCACCAGACTGGGCCTACGAGCGAGTAAAAAACCGACGCTACGCATCCGGAATCGAGATATTCAGTCACATCGACGAGATCCATGCGTATCTGTAGCTCCGAAGACCACCGCGAGACAGTACTACCAGTTGAAAACCGGCCATGCCCTGACGGCGGAATACCTCAAGTGGACGGGAAGCCAGATCAGTGATGGATGCTGGTTCTGCGAGTCTGGAGCAGTTCAGACTCGAGAACACCTCTTGCAGCAGGCTGACCCGTGGGTGGAAATTCGGAAGAAAACTGGCAAACCCAAGCGGAGATGGAATATGGCAAAACTATTTGCAGATGCGAGATGCTGTGAGGCTATATTAGCCTTCCTAGGGAAGACAGAGGTGGGACTGAAGAGGCGGTGTGACGAGGTGGGTTGGGGAGGTGGAAGTGTATCCTCCAGAGAGGAGCGCAGGTTTGGGGAAGAGGAGTAGCAATGTTGTTTTGTTTGTTTTGATATGCAAAGGGTGCCGCAACGTACTAATACATAGGGGCGTTCGCCTCCACTAGATAGTCACGGCGTCGAGGAAAACTTGCCGTGATCTAGATAGGTTGGATGCAATAAATGAAATATTTCTCTCTCTCTCCCTACCGTAGCCCGAGATGGACCCTCCGCATCAACTCGCACGCACACAACTTCCTCATATCTACTCGCTCCGTCCCCACTCACTCATCTAAGAAACTAACCCCCCCCCTCCCCCCGGAGAAACATACACCCGCTCGTGCTTTCTTCTCGGCCTGATCAAGACCTAATGTCGTCTACCCCGCCGCATTGCAAATGGGATTCCTACTTCCGGCCGGACCACACGCGTCACCATAGCACGTACGGTCCGTCGCCGATAGTGTCCACCCGCCGCCACCGCCACCGCCGCTGGCTATACAGGACTATTCTCATCGACGCACCGCCGCCCCCACGACCGCTCGGCTCGGGGCCGTTCAGACGACGACTGAAGATGTGGGTTGACTGGAAGGTACTCGGTGACGACGTGCACCCATGGCACAAGCACTTGATTAGCACCCCGCTTTTCGCGCAGAGTGTTTTGCCCCAGCCGGCCTGGGGTGCGAATATGGAAACATCAGAGAGCTGCAGATAATTTTCCGTTGTTGTGCGCTCGACGTCGACAAATAACCTTTCGATGTAGAGTCTATCAGCTACGGTCATAGAACCTTGAATACACGGCTTCCCGTCCGCTCAGCCCTAGTTAAGCAAGGTATCGCCAGGTTAGTACTGCAGTGGGTGACCATGCGGGAATCCCTGGTACCGTAGTTTTTTTCTTTCCATTTGTTCCCGACGTGCTGGATGGTAATGAGTATTGTCACTGAGTGCGAGCATTCCGCTGTTGCTGCCTGTTGCCTGCGATGCGGTCCTGTAATGGTCGACTCTGTAGCCACGGACGTGGACCAGTTCGCTGCTGCCCTCGCCACCCCTCGGATTGCTTACCATTATGCGAGCGCGTCATGCCTTTTTTTTCTTTCACCACTTCCGTCAGACCGAGCGAAGGAGCAAACATACAAAAGTATGCACATACTCACAATGCAACCCCCCCATCATCTGGTCGTCCATCTCCAGCCGCTAGGGCAGTTGTCCGGTTTCATGTGCTTTTACCGATATGTATCTACACAGCTGTTCTCGGTGTCGTCTCGGCGAAAGTGATGTGCGGCAAAACCCGTGACATGTGAGCCCAGCAACCCCGGTTCGTAGGGTGCATCATATGTCGGTCGTGCGACCCCAGATCAATAGGAACAAATATGTAACTATGTATATCTGCCTACTTTATGGGAGTACATAAGAACACGATCATCCTCTTTTCCCTCCCTCCTCCCCCATCACAGCACGCGACGACGACGGCTATATCTAGTAGTCACCACCGAAAGCAAAACCAACCAACCAAACGGAATTCCCAAAAAAGAAATATCACATCAACGATGACTCTCGCAGACCGTTAGTCCCCCCCCCCCTCTCCCGTCTCCCCGCTGTCCATTCCCTCCGTCTTGACAGCGAAGGAAAGCTAACAGCCAGTCGGGGAGCCCAGCCGCCTTCCCCTCCTCGGTGACATTCGACCTGGTCGCGTCGGCGCTGTCAGACGCGGACGCGCGCGCGTCGGCGATCAAGTCAGCGAACGGCGTGTTCGTGTTCACGCTCAAGAACCGCGCCGGCGAGACCGAAAGCTGGAACATCGACCTCAAGGAGACCGGCGCCGTCGCGAAGGGCGTGCCCGAGAAGAGCGACGTCACCCTGAGCCTGGCCGACGAGGACTTCCAGAAGCTCGTCGACGGCAAGGCGCAGGCGCAGCGGCTGTTCATGACCGGCAAGCTCAAGGTCAAGGGGGACGTCATGAAGGCTACCAAGGCTGAGGTCGTGCTGAAGAGCGCCAGGAAGCCTGCGGCTAAGTTGTAAGCTGGGTCGGATAAAGGGAGGGCTAGGGCAGATACTGCACTGTACTGTAAACTACTGTATATGAAAAATCAAACTGGATGTTTGTCATTATTAAACTGCTGCGCGTGGCTCTAAAATCCATGGTATGCTATACATATATATATACGCTCCGGGTATCCGTCTAACCTGCCAATGCAACTCCTCCCTCCCCCCCCACCCAAAAAAAAACATCGCATACAAACTATAGATCAGGCCCACTCCTTGAATTCCTCGCAAACCCACTCACAGAACCTCTCCCACTCGTCCCTCCACATCTGCAGTCTTTGCTTCCTGATCCCCTCCTCGACACCGACGGGCACACCGTCAAACGCGGCAAACCTAACTCCCGTCTCCGCCAGGTCACCCAGCCCCTCGAGGCCGACATTGTCGTACGCCTGTAACACCTGCCAGAAATCGTGCGTCATGCTTCCGGTCTTGAGCTGCCCCAAGATTCCCGGGTCGTCGTTGTTGATGCTGACCGGCACGCCGTGCGCCATCATCGCGGGTAGCGGATGTTGCATGATACTCGCGGTGAGCCGCAGGATCTCGTTGGAGATCGGACACACCTCGAGACAGATCCCTTGTTCCCGGCTGAGCCGCATCAGGTGTGGGTGCTTGTATATCGAGTATCCGTGGCCGATCCGCTTAGCGCCCAACAGCACAGCGTCGAAGAGATTGTCGTCGGTTTCCGTTCCGTCGCCGAGGGTCTCGCCCGCGTGCAGGTACAGCGGGATCTCAACGCCCGCCTCCGCGCACAGACGACGGAACTGAAGGAGCTCTGGGAGGTGGGAATGCAGACTGCGGCCCTTGTCTTCCTGGGCGACGAGATCGAAGCCGGAGATGATGTGCGGGTGTCGCTTCTTCGCATCGATGCACTCGTGCATGCTCGCGAGAATTGCGTCAGCCTCAAAGGCGCGGACCTGTGTCCAGATGATCCTGCTGCCCCAGAACGCGCCCTTCATCTCGGCAACATAGCCATCCACCACCTCGCCAAAGATGCGAACCACCTCGTGGCGCGGCAGGATCTCGCCCGTGTTCGTGGCGCGCAGCTGCATGAGGAATGCGAGACGGATATCGGCCCACATGCAGCCGTCGGCGTGCACGTTCTCGAGGATCTCGCGGACGAACAGGCGGAAGATCGGCTCGTAGTAGATTATGCCGTGGACCACACGGAATACGCTTTGAAACTTGGCCCATATCACGTTGATCCCCTCGTGGTGCTTCATCGACTCATCCGGGGTGATGGTGGTGCGCGATTTGAACCAGACGCGGAAAGCGTCGCGAGGGGTGGTATTGGTAGAACACGGGAAAGAGCTGACGGCGACGGTGAGGGGGATTTTCGTCGCCGGCGTGTAACTGCTGCTGTAGATCGACTCGCTGCTGCTCTGCGTAACCGCGGAGTACTCAAATTCGATCAGGGCGGCCTGGAGGTTCTCCGGCGTCAGTGGCATATCGGAGTAGATATGAACTCCCTCCGTCTCCAAAGCACGGTCGAGGAGCCAGTCCACTTCAAGGCCGTCAGCATGTATATACACTCCCCAAGAGCAAGCAAGAACGAGGTCCACCTACTATCGACCATAGCTTCCAGGTGAGCGTGCAGCAGAGCTCCCTTTGGAAACCTCCCGACCACCTTCCAGAGCACCGACCTCTCCATCCTCTCCTTCGCGAGTGTGAAGCACATGCCAGGGAACACATCCCCCTCATCCTCCTCCACCTTCGTCCACGTATTCTCGGCCTCATACTTCCGGATCTTCGAGACGATCGCAGCGGCCTTCTTTGCAGTGGGGGAGAGTCGCTGGCGGAAGGCGTAGTCTACAACACAGACCCCATTAGCCCCCTCCACGCCCCCGATGTAGTTGTGGTTGTGGTTGCAGTGGTGCCCGGTGAGGACGTACCGTGTCGCAGACTCTTCTCCTTCTCGATCATAGCCGCGCGCTGAGCTTCGTACTGCGCAATCTCATCCTGCAGCGTGAGGACGCTCTTTGCGGTGCTGTTGGTTGCCATCGTACCGTGCGTCGCGTGTATATATTGATGTCTGGGAGAAAGAGAGGGAGAGCGGGGAGTGTGAATTCTGTGGACGAGCAGAATGGAGGAAAAAGGGAGGAGCACGAAGCTAATATAAGTACCCAAGTAGCCCCAGGCACAGGCCGGTGGTTGCCGGCTTTTTTTGACTCAGAGACCGAGGAGTCCAATCCAATGGTCAAGTTCTACATACCTTCGATGATTACTGTACAGAAAGGATGATCTTCACGGATTTCGTCATGAGTCAATCGAACAACGGGTGTTGCTAGATGGGCATGCGCCGTACTGTACTGTACTCTACTCTACTGTACTGTACTTTACTGTACTTTGCTCTACTTCCATGTACTAATCTTTTTCTTTTCTTTTTTTCTTTCTTTCTTTCTCCCCCTGCGCACATACATAGAGAGTATATAGGGTGGGGAGGTATGTATAAGCAACCTCAGGGCACTTTACAAAACGGGGAATTCCGCTGGAGGGGAGAGCCCACAAAGTCATGGCCACGCTACAGTATGTGGATGTAAGTTTTACTCTAACTACTATTCTAAATTACGTACGATGGAAAGTTGCGCACATACGGCAACCAGGTTCTCCGCATTTCTTCTCCTTCCTTTTTATAGGGCTTTCCGGTTAAGGGGGATGGTAGCCGGAGGCCGTTCGTCTGGAACTGGGAGGATCATCGTCGATTGGATGCGCCGAGGGGCACGAGATCACGATCCAGATAGGATTCCCGTTTGCGCCAGGGACACTAGGTACTACAAGGTAGGTACGTAAGTTCATCATGACGATTGGGGACTGGGGATTGTCCCGAGCTGGAGATGGAGCTGGTGACGTGATCGACGGCTGAACCCGTCGTTCTACAGCCCCGTTTGCGCTGTCGAGTTTCGGGTCCGCTCGCTATATACATCGCATGCGGGAGAACAGTCGTCTTCTCTTCGCCCAAGTCCGGCCGTGGATGTGCAGATGCTAGTTGCGGCTGAACCGCGGCTATCGATCTATCTTGGGGGTGGCGCCGGCGGGGATGAAACGCCACTTCGTCTTTCTATATCTACACACTACATTTCACAGACTCAGAGTGCACTCGGACGTCGAGCCCCAACGCACTTGCGCAAGCACTTCACGAAGTCGATATCCACATGACATCCAGTCCGTCAAGCTCACGATGGGTGCTTCCCTTATGCTGAGAATGAGCTAAACGGTATCCCATTACATACCTGCTCTGCGTAGATATCTGCCCAGACCCCACCTTCTTCTCACTCATCTCTATCCTCCTTCCTACCCAGGTTCGGAATCTCCGCTCTCACCCCCCCCCCCCCTCCCCCTGCGGTCAGATTGGATGTGCTGGATATCTACCTAGGAAACTACATAGTACAGCCATCCCTTTATTCGGATTACAAAACGACAGACGATTGGGGTATGTATCTGCGGTTACTGCGGAGGACAGGCAGTTTCCCGACAATTCACGCTCAGGCTGGTGGGAGGCTCATTCATAGGACCGGAAGAATGCTTCCCCCCCCGCTGATCGCAAGTTGCTCTTGAGCCAGATTCGTCGCATGCCAGGATCACTCCGATCTCGAGTAGCATGCACATGTGGTGTTCTCCATTCCCCGCGCAACGAGTCGGGTGGCGACAGAAATCCAACCTTCCTGCGGGTAAGGTTACCAGTGGACCCTGATTGTGGCGAGTGGGGAGGGTGAGACATGCAATCGTTGATGAGCAGTGAGCCGTAAGACAGGGCGTGGTGAGATTGGGCCTCCGCAGAGAATATGGGAGGGTTTTTATTCTTCGACTCGACGGAAGGCGTGGAAAAGGCGTGCCGCGAAACGGCCTACTCAGTACGCAGAGAGCTGTCGAGCAACGCTTGTTGCTAGCTCTGTACATAGGAATTTCGCAGGTCTCCATATGTAGATACCGCGAAAGCAAGATGTTCTAGAGAGTGGGGACAAATGGTTCCCCCATCCGTCCGTTGTTCGATCGGCATCGCGAATAACATGTGAGTGATACGGTCTCCGCCAAGTGGCAGGGAAGGAGGGAAGGATGTCTGGGGGGAGGGGAAGAAAAAGAAAAAAAAAAGAAAAGGAGAAGCGCGAGCGGCCCAACCAAAAGCAAAAACTGGGAAAAAGGCCCAATCGTTACGTCACCCGCCACATCAGCTCCGGAACGGCCATCTGTAGTGTTGTAGTGTAGAGACATGTCTGCACTGCTTTGTACCTTCGTGCGAGAAGAGCGGCAAATCGTCAAGAACTTCCCGAGAATATCGGAGGTAGAAAAACATCAGCAGGTTGCAACTTGCAGCGTGCAAGACATCCTCCCTCCCTATCCTATCGGCGCTCACTTCGGAGGAGGGGAGCGCCATCTCCGCTGACCCGAGACGAGGGTGGATTGTAAGGAATAGGGTGCAGAGAGGCAAGTACGACACAGCCATGGTGGGGCATCAAATCGAGATAAATAAGGTAAATAAGGGGTCGCGTGTCTCTCCACCAGTCGGTTCCGTGCGGAAAGAGTAGATCGTTGGCGGGCCCCTAACCGGCAGGAGGGCAGACGGTGGATGAACGGCTGGATGGCTGGCGATGTAGATAGCTCATCGAGAGGACATGTGAGGCCGCTGCTAGATCGATGCGCGTAGATATCCGAAGTCGGCAGGCGGTTAAATCTCACGATAGAGCAGTCCCACCAAATTGGCTAGCAGGGGCCCCCGAGCAACAGCATCAAGATCAAATCGCCGTCGACGACGAAACAGATATCTACCTGCCTAGGTAGCCAGGCCTGGGTAAGCGTTTATCGATATACAGCGTTTCGGACCGACGTTCTCACCGGTTTCGAAGAGCGTGCGGGGAACCGAACTGATAGACACCTAGGTAGTTACCTGGTAGATATAGTTATAGAGAGACGGTGAGCGATGGAGAGAGATGAAGAGAGGCCTGCCCGCCTTGCTGTTGCTGCCCTGCTGCTCTGGGCCCTGTCTCCTGTTATCAGATATGCATTTCTCTGCGGAAAAGACCAGGCGAGGGTCTTCCGCTTCCGGCTGGTCTCGACAGCCGCCGTTGAGATTCAGTGCCGGCGGGTGATTGAATGTGCAGGCATCCATAGATGCCACAGAACAGAGTTCCCCGAGATAGGGAGGTGGTGCTGGAACATCGGAGGCATGGAGGCGCGTATCCACAGCCGCCAGAGAGATGGCATAGGTATTCCGGTGTGAGAGATTCTGGACACCTGCTTGAATGTATGTGATCGAGCATCCAGACACGCGGCTGTGCAATGTTCTCCATGAGCCTACTCCACGCAGAAGCCGATGTAAGGAGATATCATGGAATGTTTGGTTCGGGATGTGGATAACTCACGTACTGGTCTGGGCAGTGGTTGGTCAGCTGCGAAGTCGCCCATTTGCCGGAAGGATTGGTCTCTCAGGGTTGTGCTCAATGTATGTAGATGCCGGAGCCAGGGTTGCGGCCGGTGCCGTGCCTGTCTGGCTGTGTACATAGTGGCGACTGGCAGGGTCTCACCACGGAGAGGAGGGCGGCAGGCTGCACGGAGCGTGGTGCAGTGCGAAACAGCGCAGGGTGGTGGGTGGTGTCTGTCGTCGGTCTGTCGTGGGGCATATCTGATATCCCAAGACCGTGATGGCCGGGCGGACAGGCTGCTGGAAGTATAATACTCGGTACTCGCCCTCCGCTGTCAATTTTCTATGTTTCCCCTTTAGCTGTGATCCGTTCAGCCAAATCCCCAACTGCCTTTCGGGTCACATCGGCCGCGAAGCACAAGCTCTGTGCCTGCTTATTGCCATCGGACAGACACTCTCGCAGCCGGGGCTTCGCACTCCACCCGACCCAACCCCTTCTTCTCGGTCGGGCAAACATGGCCGACCACATTGGCCATCAGCAGCAGCAGCAGGCCGCCAATCCATACGCTCCGGCTCCCACGGTCACGACAGTTCCTCCATATACGGACGAGAAGCGTGCCGAAGCCACAGCCCATGGCTCGGCGGGGAGCAGCTTGAAGGACGGAAAGGATATCGAGGGCCAGAGGAATGTTGCCGAGGTCGAGAAGAAAAATGGCTGGTACGAGAGGTACCGGGTAAAACACGTTCTCAGAGCCTTCTGGTTCTCCAAGTTTACTGGGTCGGTCTCCCCGTCGGTTTCGGCCCGAACGATCGCTGACGTGCTGAGGAGGCTTTTAGCTGGTGGATCGCCAGTTTGGTTCTGCACAGACACGATAAGAATTGGGTCATCCCGTTCCTTCTGTGGCTCTGCGTTACAATCAGAATCGTCACCTTCTACGTCCCGGCACGCCAGGTGATGGTCCCCATGCGATTCGTCTGGAAGAACACCGCCGTCCGGATAGTGAAGGCGGTCCCGGAGAAGTGGCGCATCCCCGGCGCAGCGATGGTCGTGGTCGCCACATATCTGGTCGGATCCTTCGTCTCGGAAGAAACCCAGCAGAACACCCGCGCCGACCGTGCCATCTCTTGTCTGGGTTTGCTCGTCTTCATTTTCGTTCTGTGGGCGACGTCTCGTAACAGGGCGGCCATCAAATGGCATACCGTCATCGTCGGCATGCTGATGCAGTTCGTCATCGCGCTCTTCGTCCTGCGAACCCAAGTCGGCTACGATATCTTCGACTTCATATCGACTCTTGCGCGCTCGCTTCTGGGCTTCGCGAAGGACGGAGTAGCGTTCCTGACCAACGCGGAAACCGCCAACCTGGGTTACTTCTTCTTCTCGGTGCTGCCGGCCGTTGTCTTCTTCATCGCGCTGGTCCAGCTGCTGTACTACTACCATGTTCTACACTGGTTCGTCGGCAAGTTTGCCTCCTTCTTCTTCTGGTCCATGAAGGTTTCCGGCGCCGAGGCCGTCGTCGCTGCCGCTTCTCCCTTCATCGGTCAGGGAGAATCCGCGATGTTGATCAAACCTTTCGTTCCTCATCTCACGATGGCCGAGCTCCACCAGGTCATGTGCTCCGGATTCGCGACCATCGCCGGATCTGTGCTTGTCGCCTACCTCGCGATGGGAATCAATCCGCAGGCGCTCATCTCATCCTGCGTCATGTCGATCCCGGCATCCCTCGCCGTTTCCAAGCTGCGCTACCCGGAGACCGAAGAGTCTCTGACGGCCGGCCACGTCTCGGTCCCCCACGACGACGCCGACGAGGCAGAGAATGGACTGCACGCGTTCGCCAACGGAACCTGGCTGGGACTTAAGATCGCGGCCATGATCATGGGCACGCAGATGTGCATCATCGCCTTCATCGCGTTGATCGACGCCCTCCTCAGCTGGTGGGGCTACTACCTCAACATCTCGGACGGCCTTACGCTCGAGATGATACTCGGCTACCTGTTGTACCCCGTCTCTTTCCTCCTCGGCGTCTCGCGAAGCGGCGACGACATCTACCGCGTAGCCCAGCTCATCGGACTCAAGCTCATCGGTATGTTTCCTTCCCGACATGGTCGCCACAAGCACGGTCCGCTAACGGCTGTCTAGCCAACGAGTTCGTTGCCTACATCGCTCTGCAGGAGAACCCGCTCTACGCCGACTTGACCCAGCGCTCCCGTCTGATCGCCACCTATGCGCTCTGCGGCTTCGCCAACCTCGGCAGTCTCGGAACGCAGATCGGAGTGCTCCAGCAACTCGCCCCATGCCGCGGTGGAGACGTGAGTCGTATCGCCCTCTCTGCCTTGCTTTCGGGCGCCATCTCGACACTTACGAGCGCATCCGTCGCGGGAATGGTCATCATCAGTGAGGGCGAGGTCTAAAACCCGGACGAATGCTTTCTTGCTGGTGGGCTTACGATGTAGTGCCGACGTACCCAATTGCTCGTTTCTTCCCCGTTATTACGATGTGGGAGCCGCGATCTATTTATCGGAGGGAGGGAGGAGTTCTATTTGGTGTTTTGGGGATTTATCGGGGATTTTTTTCTTTCTTTTTTTCCCACATAACTGGCGGATTCCGCCAGATGAGTTAGGAACACACATACCCACACAGATGTAGAATAACAATGACCACCCATCCACTGATACGTCGTGATAATGTCGTCGTCGCTGCCGGTGATCCCGGCGACAGGCACCTGCTTCTCCCGCCCTCCACCTGGGAAACCAGACCATAGAAGGATATGTACCTATCGGAGAGGCGTGCCGCCCTTGCCGTGGCGCTCATCCACCTCTCCTCCACACCCACGATCCGGTTGGGAGACACGGCGGCAATGGAGTATGTGGGCATGAACCTCGCTCAGAATGGCAGGAAGTACCTTATCTCTAAACTTACGCTGGCAATTTCGGCAGGGGGAATCTTAGGCAAGCAACTATAATCTACCATATATATCGGGAAGTATGGCACACCGCCGAAGCCTTCTCCTTTCCTCCCCCCTTCGCTGCGATCACTCGCTCCGGATCGGGTCATTTTGTCCTCCCCCGCCGCCGCCGCCCGGTTACATATTATCCCAGTTGCAACACGTAGGTAGGAATATTCATTCGAGAACACGACTTCCGTACTCACCAGGCGACGTCTTTGATGCCGCAGTGGGGTTCGGCTAAATGCAAGATTGGCGGCCGGGGCAAGCGCGGCCCGCGGCTCGCGGCTCGCGGCTCGTGGCTCGTGGCTCGTGGCTTGGAGCCTTGCCCGTTAAGCTCCGATGCTGAACAACTAACAACTCGGATCGTCCTGGGACCCAAACCATCCCCTCTCAACCTCAATCCAACTATCTATCTCCATCTCCGTCTCTCCATCGCCCACGATAGTAGAGTGCCGCTCCTATCGTTTTTTTTTTACTCCCCCTGTCGTCCGTTTCACACCGTAATGCCTCCTCCAGAAGTCCACCTGCTGTTCCACCAGCCCATTGCCGACCACTCCTTCAGTGCCGATCGCTCTCGCCTCGCCGTCGCTCGCGACTCGCGCGTGCAGCTCTACGCTCGCTCCGGAAAGGGCTTCACGTTGGAGGACGAGCTTGCCGGTCACGACAAGACCGTTACCAGTGTCGATATCGCGCCGCAGTCCGGCAAGATCGTCACGTGTTCTCAGGGTGCGTTTGCGAAGCTCGGGTGTACTCTAGCTACCGTCTCGAGCCCGCGGACTAACCCTCAGTTGCAGATCGTAACGCCCTCGTCTGGGAGCCCTCCGCGACCGGCTGGAAGCCCACGCTCGTCCTTCTCCGCATCAACCGTGCTGCGACACAGGTCCGCTGGTCCCCCGACGAGAACAAGTTCGCCGCCGGATCCGGAGCGCGCGTGATCGCGGTCTGCTCGTTCGAGGAAGAGAATACCTGGTGGGTCTCGAAGCATATCAAAAAACCGCTGCGCTCCACGGTCCTCTCGGTGTCGTGGCATCCGAACTCGGTCCTCCTCGCCGCCGGTTCCGCCGACGCCCACGCGCGCGTCTTCTCGGCGTTCATCAAGGGTGTCGACCAACGCCCCGAGCCCACCGTCTGGGGGGAGCGTCTTCCGTTCAACACCGTCTGCGGAGAGTACACGAACTCGTCCGGCGGATGGGTTCACGCGGTCGCGTTCTCGCCGTCCGGAGACGCACTCGCCTATGCTGCGCACGACTCCTCCGTCACCGTGGTCTACCCGTCCGCGCCCGAGCAGCCTCCGCGCGCTATCCTCAACGTGGCCACGCAGAAGATGCCGTTCGTGGCGCTCATCTGGAGCCGGGAGGACCAGATCGTCGCAGCCGGCCACGACTGCCACCCGGTTGTCTTCCAGGGTAACGCGAGCGGCTGGACGCAGGCTTACAGCGTCGACGACCCTGACAAGCACGAGGGTGGAGCGCAGGATGCCGAGAGCAGCGCGTTGAACATGTTCAGACAGATGGACCTGAAGGGCAGGACCAACACCACCGAAGACACCACCATCAAGACCATCCACCAGAACACCATCTCGTACGTTTGCCTCATTGATATATATATTTTTTCCGCCGGTCTAACACCCTACGTAGTACCATCAGGGTCTTTGAAGGCCACCCCGGCAAAGTCGCCAAGTTCAGCACCAGCGGGTATGTCGTGCTCGCTTACTCTGGACATCGTTTCGACGATCGACAATGCTGACCCGTGCTTCTAGTGTCGACGGACGTGTTGTGATCTTCCCAGTTGGCGCATAGCCGTGCCAGCTATCTGCGTCTTATTTGCTCCTTTGAGGGATGGAATGTGGCCAGCAGGACGAGAGCTGAATTCGGAGCGTGCATACCTTGCGATCTATAGTACAGTACAATGTGATGAGATACATGGCCGCCGAGACGTAGTTACCCCCTCGCCTTCCCGCCCAGACCTCTGCACTGCTGCGGTTGGCCCAAGATTCGCCAGAGGCCAGCTGCACCAAACTCCGCTCATGCGTGGTACGGCGGGGCCTCCTCGGCTATGCTCGCGAAGCGTGCAGAGTAGTGCTGAGGCACACGCGCACCCTCCCGAAAGCGACAGGAGGGCAGGCGGTCGATTTGCCCAGTAAGTGAAGTCTCCGGCCGCACTGCACGGCATCTGCCCACGTCTGCACGGTGTAGCGAGTGACACATCATGATGCCCACCAACCGCCTCCCTTCCCTCCTAGTCCGCTCCCTTCCCTCCTAGTCCGCTCCCAGCCGAGACGCTATCCAGCAGCCCGGAGCAAATGCAAATAGTATGTACGTGGCACGTAGGGAGATGGATCAGTATGCAGACACGTCGTAAGACCGAATACCCCACATGCCGGACCAATTACTGCAGTGTACCGCCCTGTATTAAACCCGGAAACACGTCCGCAAACCTGGTGGTATTACAGTACTGGTCGAGATCGACTGACGGCGGAGACAAATCTCCCCAACTACTCTAGTACTGTATGAAACCTCCCCCCCTCCCCTCTCCCAAGTTGGTATACCTATGTACATGTATATATGTACCCCACTTCCTGCCCGCTGCATACTGTATGATCCAACAGCCTACTACTGTCACCGTTTTTTCCCCTCATGGACATCAAACAAAAAATCTAAAGAAATCGAGCCTTGGTCCCCAACCCGTTTATCCAAAAACACCATTTCAAAAAAAAGAAATAAAAAAAAGTCCGTGGTTCACGCCCGGCTAGATCTGCCGTTTGAACGCACTCTCCACCGCGAGTCTCATCCGGGCGTGCTCCTTCTGCTGTCCGCGGACCTCCTCGATCTCGTCGCCCTGGGCCTCGGCGGTCAGGTCCGCGACCGAGCTCGTGTCCTCGGGCCCGGACGACTCCTTGATCGGCGAGTCGAACGAGGCATCGCTCGCCGCCGCGGCCCAGTGGGTGGGCCGGTCGCTGCCGATTCCTCCGACGACGGCGGTGCTGAGCCCGACCGGCTGCATCTCCAGGTCCGTCCGCGCGGACGAGAATTCCTCCTCGAACCGCGTCTCGGTGTGGACGTTGATCCCCGTGTTGGTGCACGACTGGGAGTGCTGGCTGCTGTCGACCGCTTCGCCGCGGTGGATGCGGACCGCGCGCAGAAAGCTGGGGTCGACCGCCGCCATGATGGCGTAGAAGATCCCGCGCGCTCCGTACAGCACGTAGTACAGCACGTAGAGGTAGTAGTCCTGTTTCGTGTTTACCCCCGCCGTGGAGATACGGATGTCACCGATCGTTATGATCAGGTTGACGAATGTCATCACGATCGGGTACAGTGCTTGTCGGGGTTAGCAGGAGGGACAGTGCGGCTCGAGTTGGGGGGGGACGAACATATTCGCACGATGACATTGCGGAAGCCCCGTTGCGTAGTCAGGTTGTTCGCCGTCTTGCGGGCCAGATCGGCCCTAAAGTCGCCGTCTTTGCCGTTGGAGCCAGTAGATACGTGATAGCTCTGGTGAGAAGAGCCGCGTTTGGTGGCTTTTAAGGAAGTGAACTGCCACTGGTAGCGGTGAGTGATATTCGACTCGGAGCACGAATTGGAGAATACCTTGTGCTTATACAAGTGAGCGATCGTGATGCCAGCACACGACATGGTTATGACCTCCGCGAGTACGATCCACAGCAGCTGGGTTGCTACCTGCCATACCAGACGGTTGTGCGCGTTGTCATCGGTCAGCCAGCAAGCGCCGATGACCGGATCCCAGCCGAATTTGCCTTTGATCACTGCGTTCGCGTCCCCGTTAGGTCCGAGTGCCACCGAAAGATCGGGGGGGAGCGGGAAGACGAACACGGCGGAAGGCTGATGGCGAGGTTGAGTGCGATCGGTCCGACGATATACCTTGAAAGAAGTCGACCTTATCAGCGACCAATCCCAAACGGCTGGTTGGAATGAGTCGCGAACCATTTCTCGAGCGACAGGCCGTCGACGGAATGGACGAGGACGAGCTCCAGGTTGAGGGCTATGCAGAGGATGAACCAGTTTGCGACACCGAGCCAGAACTGGATCAGCCATGGGCCGGCAACTGCACTCGAAACGTCAGTGGCAGGTGGGGACCGGCGATGACGATTGGAGACCAACCGCACCAGAACCCGCCGGAGACCTTGGCGCAGATGATGTAGCCAACGCTGTAGATTACTGCAGCGGGACCGGAAAGGGGAAAAGTAAGCAACTGATTTTCTCGTTCGGCGACAGCAGTCAGATGCAGGGCGTACCACTGCGGATGCGCACCGATGTAAGCGGTGTTCTCTAGAAGGGGAATATAATTTCTTCTCCTTCCGCCACGCACCCCACCACAAGGCGGATGGCTAGCGGAGCTCGGGGAAGGATGGCGAGGGGACATACTCGGCGATCATTGCATACACCAGCAGTCTGAACGACAGGCGATCCAACGCCTTCCGTGTGTCCGGCCTGAAGAAGAGGACGGCAACGATGCCCAGTACGAGCAGACAGAACAGTCCGGAGATTCCAGCCAGAATTGCGCTCATATTGTTCTGCGCGAGGCTTCCGTCAGCATGTGCCAAGCGTCTGCAACCCCCTTCGCCGACACAAACCGACCATCAGCAAGACCCTTTCCTCCGTCAGCCACGACGTCCCCGCCGCCCTGTGCGCCGCCTCGACGGCCGGCGAAAGCGAGTCCGCGGGATCGGTGAAGGTGGTTGTCATGTTCGGGGGTGGTGGACGTGTCTATAGTCGTCGGACTCGCCCATGGGATGCGGTTCCGTATGTTGGGCGTAGGACGGGCGGGCTCAGTTCGGGGTCTGAAGGATTGAGATCGAGAAGCCGCCGAACCCCGAGGGATGGCAGCTGGTATGTATGCAGTAAATACAATACCAGCTGGACTCGACTAGACCGGACCAGACTGGGCAGCTCTGTCTGGCGCCGTTCCATGTGCAGCCAATCAGTATTGCCGATCACGACATGACTTGACATAATTATCCCCATCTATGAACATAGCTCGTGTTCGACACCATCCAAGCGGCGTGTGGCGGAGGGCTTCGAGCACTGCAGTTCGTCCGGCCATTTCCCGGTTCGACCTCCATCCACTTCCCCCGTCCTGCGGAGCACACATTCTATCTGGAGGATCCGGCATTCGATGCCTACGGTCTACCACTTCTTGTTGTTCGGTACGCATCTTGGACATCGAACCTTCAGGCATTTGGATGGGTTGCCTGCATTTCCTCACATCCCTGGCGACAGCTGATCGCCGACACAGACAAACCCCTGCGGCCGGAACGATTATCTGCTCCTGGACAGCCATTCCACGACACGCCCGGCCTCCTGCATAGATATGTATCTTTCTCCTAGATACATACTGCATCTGTTATCCGTCAATCGTGTGTCTCTTTTCGTTCTCCTGCGCTCTGACTATGTACCCCCACTTCGATCCGAAGCAACCGACCTGGGCGACGCCCTTAGCATGTGTAAAATATAGCTCTGTTTCCTTCGCAGAAGTTTCTCCCAGCACCGGCAACCCGTCCAGTAGATATGCAGATATCCATCCGTTGTGTCCGAGCAATGCCATTGACGAACCTGACCGTGGGGCGGGGCTTTGTTTCTTTCCTTTTCTTCCTTTTTGACGTGGCAGAGCTGATAGTCGGCCACTTCCGCCGGTCGGTCGCGTTCCGAGTTCTGGAGGCCAAAGGGTGGATAAGAGGAGATCTCGGGAAGGGGATCTAGAGTGCTGGCTAGTCGCTGGGCAGGTGAAGATGTGGGGTTTTCGCCCGTGGTCGGCCTGCTCCGTGAACCGGAGTAACTGCGAAGAGCAAGTATAGATATAGCGAACACGCAGGTTCGGAGATTCTATTTCCATCAAGCGGACACGCCCCCACGAATGCGCGGCTGAGACGGCCAAGCCCGACAGCTGCTTGTGTTTCATGGGCACGCTAGCCTGTTCAGCCGGGCGGGGATGCTGAGCAGGATGTGATATCTTGGAGTTGCAGAAACGACATACATATCTATCTATGCACATATAGAGTATATGTACATACCTGTTTTGGCTCTTTTGATGCGGAATGTGGCGTCTCGACTCTTGGGCCTTGTGGTCGCAGATGGCGATGCACACCGTATGATCATAGATAGCGTCCCCTGACGGTGCTATGTAGTTTCCGTCGCGACGGACCTGCGTCTCCTTCGAACAGCTGATGATGCGTGCAGCTGGACTCCCCTCAATGATATCGACATCCACACAAGCCGTGTTACCCACGTGGCCGCGATCCAACCGCACGCAAAAAGCTTCCGGTCCGCATAGATATCGTCAGCCCTAGGAGGATGTGGCGACGTCTTGGCACTGCCGTCGTGCACCAGTGGCCAGCCGTCGAAAGCCACTTCGTGCGCTATACAACTACGTAGCACAGAATTTAGGATATCGACGGTGGAGAGGCGGGAATGGGCGCTGTGGCGTGGACTGGATGGTCGGGACGAAGTGTTCGCAGCATCATTCGGGAGGTAACGCCTCCGAACCGGGCAGAGCACCCAGTACCGGCACATGGCAGGCCGAATAGTAGCCGCCAGCACGGCTGTCGCGCTGCGTCGATCGTAGAGGCGGGCAGACCCGAGCCGCATCCAGCAGATGGACACATCCACTCAGCCCGAGACAGCTCGCTCGCCCGTCTGCAGTCGAGGAGCTCCACCGCTCCGTGCTCTTGGCTGTGGACCGCTGCCACAGCTTCCCAGGCCAGATATACTTGTTGAACATTTCCACAAACTGGTTCTCCAACGAGTGATATTGCGCTTGGGGGGGTGGGAACTAAGCGAGATTACCCATCCTGCTTATCTTATCTCCAGATCTGCGTGCTCGGTACCCCGCGAGTGATATCCGATGCTTGCGCCGGATAAGTCATCCTGCGCCTCCAACATTTTCTGCAGAAGGCGCCAGGCCGGACCGGATGCGCAACCAGCAGAAGAAACATTGCCGAAGCCAGTCCCTGATGGACGAGAGTCGGGATTATCGGCGCTTGCCAGAATGCGATCGAGACGGAGGAGACGGCGACTCGTTTCCCATCGCGGACGGGGGTGAGCATCCACGCAGTCCAACCAGCGAGTGATAGCGCGTGTTGGGCAGGGATGTGCTTTCTCGCGTTGGCTGGCCAAATCTATATCCGTATCGTGGAAGCGACTCGTATGTATGTATGTATGTGTGCAGCCAGATTCGGGGCAAGCACCGAGTATCGAGACCCGCGATCCGAGACGGCGTGTCCGAGCCACCTGCCTGGCGGAGGGGGCGAGCGGTGAGGAGCAGCTCGGAGTCATCGGGCGCGCGTGATCTGGTACGTAGCCGTTTTAAGTCGCGCCGCCTGTCCGGTCCCGTCCGGTCCCGATCTTGCCGGCATGCCGTTCTCGTTCCCCACCACCAACAACCTCCGTTCCCAGGTTCCAGCCCAGGGGGAAACACGTCCAGACTTCCGAGTAAAAGCAAGCGAGCCGCGCTGCGTTGTGAGTCTTAGCCTCCACGACGCCCGCCAGCCAGCCAGAGCATGTGCGCCGCACGCCCGGTCGACCGAACACACAAAAAGAACACAGACACCCGCACATGCGAGGAGCCGGTGTTCCGCGGTCACAGGACGCGTTTCGCTTACGGACCGCGGCCGGCGGGCAGTTGCGAGCCCTTGCCTCGTCGCTGCCGTCGAGACATCCGGAGCAACGGCAGCCATGGCGTCGACAGCCTGATGAAACGCAATGCCGGCCGATGACTCCATCGCTGCGTACATATCTACGTCTGTCCATGGATCCCACGGGTCCGATGCTTGTCTGCGGGGTCCGCGTCCGAGTGCGAGTCCTGACCTCGAACACGCACGCGGACGTGGGGGTCTTCCCCCCGACCGATTCCGAGCTGCAACGGACGGAGGGCACGACGCGGTGACGGATCCCGCCAACACCCAAACCGGATGGACGGATACGCGGAAGCTCCAGGGGTGCTGGTGTTCGCGAACGCGGCTCGTGCCTCCACGCGTTGTTGCCTGGAACGGAGGAAGGAAGGAAGGAAGGAAGGAAGGAAGGAAGGAAGCAGCATACGACCACTGTCCCGTCGGTGTCGCTGTCGATTGCGAGGACTGGCCGCGCAGTGACGCATGCAGTCACTCGCGCCGGGGTGATCCGTCGTGATTACGTCTCCCTGCCGAGCACGGGACTCCGACGCGTCGCTGCGACCTCCCGTCCGATCTGGGAGCCATGCACATCCCAGATGCTCGATGATGCATGTGCCATCCACATCGAATGACGCTGCGGTCGGTTTGCATGCATGTTGCATATGCGGATCGTCCGCATCGAGCCATCCACGCGCACGCGTGTATCTCTGCCGAACTAGGCAGTCAGTTAGTTACCCGCCCGCATCCTAGCACTGACGCCCCACCCGAAACCATGGTCCGCGGTGTACCCATGGGGTTAGGTCGCTACACAGCCACGACCTCCAATACTCCACTCCCGAGCTAACTACGGTTTCAGAGGTACACGTAACGTTGGCCATCCGCACGGCATGTTTCGCGGAGGGCAGGTACTCGGACAGGCACAGTGCGGACCATCAGCCTCAACCATCGCCATCACCGCCTTCACCGCCATCACCGCCGTTGCGCCATATACGCACATTACCCCGCAGCTGCCGCTCCCTCCTCCTTCTCCGCAGCGAGCAGCAGCCCCCAGCGCCGGAGACCGGAGGATCCGAGAAGACGAACAACCAAACGACCGTACGATGTTGAACCCAGTCGCGCCGTCGTCCCTATGTACATACAACCTCGACGCCCTCCCGCCAGGAAAAATCGAACCGTGCAGAGTGCGTGCACATGCACTCGACACGCCCAAACGGGAGCGGGGGGGGGAAGCAAAGACGGAATGAGAAAAACGCCCAGTCCGCAAAAAAAAAAAGCCAATATCCCCATCTCACCGTGTGCGTATCCGCATAGGGCATCGCTTCCCTTCCGCAGCATGGCTGCAGCCAAAAACGCTTGCGGAGATTTGCGCCGTCCGAAAACGAGCGGGCGGGACTTGCGCCGTCCGCACGATATCCATCCATCCATCCATCCATCCATCCATCCGGTCGAGCGCCAAGGCCCTGCCGCCCCCCCCCTTCTCTCTCAGCAAGCGGACTGTAGAGTTTCGCAGGCGAGAACCCCCTCCAAGCCACACATCCGCGCACCGCAATACGAGAACCCCCCAGAAGACGGCGAGAGAGGGAGGGAGACGCGTCTACTGTGCCCGCCCGAGAATTATATTTGGGGGGGGGGGGAGGGGGAGGATTACATACCTACAGTGGAGCACGGGAGAAGCAAAAGAGAGAGCGAGTACGCATGTATGTGCTCCGCCCCCGACCATGCCGTACCGCGCGTGGCGGGGGTTATCCACATGTCGGACGGTACGCAAAACGGTCGAGAATGGAGGCGAGGAGAGGGGAGGGGCTGCATCACCCGTCACTCGACTCGAGTACGGCTGCCGTCTGTCCACCTTGTTGGGACGAACCCAGCTAAACCGTGGGTGTGCAAGTGTGGCCGCGTTACCACGAGGCGAGGCGAGGCGTACTCTATCTGACCCAGAGCATGTATCTATGTACCCCGGGCTGTCGTGCCGAGCCGGTCAACCGGGTCACGGCCACGGTCACGGTCACGGAATTTCAACATAAGTAGAATATAGACTAGATAGACGTCGCATGCGCTAGACATTTATACTCTATATCGACTTATCTTTTTTTTTTCTTTCTAATTTTTATGCATCCCCAATTATTTGCCAGCGCGTTGGGGGTGGTGGGGAGATCCCCGCGCTTAAAGCTCTACGCCCATTCGAGCAAGTATGTAGGTACAAGGTACTTACTTACTGGAAGTCGGATAGGACAACCATCTGTCGCCCCCTCCCCCTCTGGTCTGACGGGAACTCGGGCTCGTCGGTATCCCGCCGAACCCCGTCGGGTTACCCTGCCCCCCCCCTCCCAATCCCCGCTCGGATGGACTTTGTGCCGTTCCCACCCTCCCCCCATTTGGACGTCGTCAGCTTAAGCGCTGCGCGCTGGGTCGGGGTGTGAGTTCTCCGGATACAGCGTGGCTTAGCTCCCGAGAAAGTGCGTATCACGGCTCAGCTTCTGGCGGCGGTAGACTACATACATGCTCTACTAACTCTGGACACTGCTCACGCGGAGGGAGGGAAAAAGAGAGAGAGAGAGAGACTATTTCCCGATTGGGTAATTACCCACCACTCCAATGGCTTCCCCGCCAACCAGAATAGTATTACACACGATCCGCTCTATGGTACAATGTATCTATAGTTGCCCCGAAAAATGAACACCAGCTCGAACAAAAACAGAACCCCCCCCCCCCGAAAACGCCTACCTAACGCATGCCATCTAAATCTAGTAAAAGAGAAAAGAAAAAGAAAAAAAACCCACTCCAAAAGCAGACCTGTCTGACGAATGCCCCTCCCCTCCCAAAAAAAAAGGAAAAAAAAAGAGTCCGCCGGGACGAGGGAAGGATGGTTCGTCCCGT
>Ga0307508_10000131_pt1 | contig 88984 bp, 70 predicted proteins | sample 9_EM_MG_FD_203089 | JGI IMG/M metagenome (GOLD analysis project Ga0307508, IMG submission 203089) | Populus trichocarpa ectomycorrhiza microbial communities from riparian zone in the Pacific Northwest, United States - 9_EM | ecosystem: Host-associated > Plants > Roots > Unclassified | place... | reverse complement strand
CACGATCCTCTCCCTCAGATCCACTGACAGCGTCTTCTTCATGCCCAAATCTTACCATGAACCCTAATTTGTGGCTATAGTTTTATTTGAAATGCTCTAGTGTTCATTAGTGGTTAACCTTCCGGTCCGGTTTTCTTCCGCTTGCCCGACTTGTAGGAGCGGCTACGCCTCGATGTTTGGGGAGAGTTGGAGGTGAGCGTCGGACGGCGTGGCCGCAAGGGCCAGCCCTACAAAGGGAGTCCGCAAATTTTGACCCTAGTGTTTCCGGCGATTTACCGCGGGTGAAGCGGCTCCTCCGGTGGAAAATATCTTTACGTGATTCAGACTGGGGCGCACGCTCCGCGACCAATTGCCGATGAGCCGGGACGTATTTTGCAGGTTGCTTCAAGCGGCGCTTGAAAGTGTTCACCTCACACCAAGGTCGTGGGGCGGGCGCAAATCGCTGCGGTGGTGTGGCGCAGTTGTCCTGATCGCACCCGCGCTCGGTGACTCCCCGCCAAAAAATGAGCACAAGCGCGACGAGACTGCCGCGATCCACGGGTTGCCGTTCACGCGTTCCTATCCCTTCGAAGAAATCGGCAATGTGCCGCGCGGCGCGCGACTGGGCTTTGACCGGTTCGGGCGCCTGGCCGTGTTCCACGATGGATTCTACATGGTCTTGAATGACACCACGTGGCTCGATCTCGTCGACAAGGAGAGCGGCGTCATCAGCATGCCGGTGATCGTTCAAGGACCGGACGGACGGGTTTTCTATGCCGGTTTCGGCTCGTGGGGCCTGGTTGAATTGACGGCGGAAGGGAAACTGCGACCACGTCCGTTGTTGCCGCCCAATCCGCCAAAATGGGCGCTCACCACCGCTTTCAGCGACGTCGCGGTCACTGGTCGGGGAGTTTTTTTCGGCGGTTGGAGTGGCGTTGTGTATTGGGATTTCGCCACGCAAAAATATCAATTTTTCGAAGTCGTGGGATTTTCGAAACTATTCAGCGTCGGCGACCAGGCGTATGTTTCCGCCTACGGCAGTGCATTGCGTCGTATCGATATATCGGATTCAAAGTTACGGTTGATTGACGACACCAACTACGGTGAGGATGCGATCGCGCAGTCGACGAATCTGGATCGTTCCCGTGCCCTCGTGTCGACGCGCAGTGGCCGTATCCTGATGTTTGATGGCAACCGGCTTACTCCCTGGCCGGGCCAGCAGCGATATGATCTCACTGGCCGGGTCACATGCCTGGAGCGACTTATCGGGGGAGGGGTGGCCGTGGCGGTGGCAGGCAAGGGGCTGTTCGTGGTTTCCAAAGACGGGGAAATGATCTCCGCGCTGACGGGGTCGGAGTATCACCGGATAACCCAACTCGCGACGCGCGAGTCAGGCGTGCTCTGGGCCTCCGGCGAATATGGCATTCAAAAGGTCCTCTACGGCAGTCCGCTCACGGTGTTCGGGCAACGTCTCGGTCTTAACCCCAGCTGGCCACTGGTGGTGCATTGGAACGGCAGGATTGTCGTCGCAACCGGCGGAGGATTGTTCGAAGCGATTCCCGGCGCGGACGATTCCGCCAGTCATTTTGAACCGATGAAAAACCAGCCGGCCGCCGGAGCGTGGGCGGTGACGGCGAGTGGTCCGCATCTGCTGGTTGGCAATGGGCAGGGAGCTTTCGCAATGGTTCGCGACGTCGGCTTTACCACGGTGGTGCCCCGCATGGACGTGGCTCGCCTCGAGATGCTCGGCGAGGATTTATGTTTTGCCATCGGTCGGAGTGAAATCGCCGTGATTCGCTGGACCGATGGGCGATGGATGGAATGTGCGCCGCGAATCCCGTCATTGGGATATCCGTCACTGGTACACTGCGCGAAAAAATCGATGTGGATCGAGTTGGGTGCCGGACGGGTCGTTCGCCTCACTTTGGAAGACGACCGCTTGTATGCGCAGGTGTTGGAGAATTTTCCATGGAAGGAGAAATCCTGGGTCAATGTGGGCATCGTCGATGATACGGTTGTTCTCAGCGGGCCTCCCGGGGGAAGAGTGTTCTACGATGAAAACACCGGGAAATTCTGCGAGGCGCCGGAGTTGCAGCGGCTGCTCGATCAATCGCCGAGCTGGATTTTGCGTGTTCGGAAAGACCAGACGGGGACACTGTGGGCGACGCATGATCAGGGAGTGATTACTTTCACCCCAAAAAACGGGAAATACGAAATCGATACCACGACCTTCGATCTCAACAACGAGCACTTTCCTGTGGTACAATTGTTACCGGATAATGACGTGTGGATGTCCACCGGGCAGTCTCTCTATCACGTCGATCAACGCCGGGTGTTCGAAGCCGGCTCCACGCTGCACCCGATGCTGGTGTCCGTCGCCGATGGACGTACGAATGCGGAATTGTTTGGCGATCCGATTCCCTCGTCGGTTCCGCTTCAGCTGCCCTATGCGAAAAATAATCTCAGCTTCCGTTTTTTCGCCGGCAGTTATGCGTGGCGGCGCGCGCCAATCTATGAATTCAGACTCAGCAGCGGGCAGGATCGCTGGACGAGCCTCGGCACGGGTTCCCTTCTGAGCTTCCCGGGATTGCGCGAAGGAAATTATCATCTCGATGTGCGCATCGCGAATGCGCTCGGTCCGATCGGTCCGCCCGCCTCGTTGCAGTTTGAAATCCTTCCACCATGGCAGCGTACCTGGCCGGCATATACACTCTACGGGATGAGCGCGGCATTCGCCATCTTCGGCCTGGTGCGGTGGTCCGGCCACCACGCCCGTCGTCGAAATCTCGCCTTGGAAAAAACTGTCGGGGAGCGAACGCACGAGTTGAAGATCACCATGCTGAAGCTGAACGATGAAACACGAAATGCCGCCACGCTGACGGAGCGCGACCGCCTCGCAGGCGAAATCCACGACAGCCTGCAACAGGGACTCAGCGGTCTGATGTTGCAATTGGACGCCACGTTGAAACTGCCTGTGATTGCCGCCGATGTTCGTTCCCGGCTGAACGTCGCGCGTAACATGGTTTCATTCACCCGGCATGAAGTGCAACACGCCGTATGGGATATGGAATCGCCCTTGCTCGAAGGAACCGAGCTCGGCGAAGCGTTGCGAAAAATCGCCGCGCTGATTGGCACCGGCACCACCAAAATCGAAATCGCGGTATCCGGCGATGCGGCGCCGCTGCCTACCGCCATTCAGCACCACCTGTTGCGAATTGCACAGGAAGCGATCACCAATGCGGTGCGACATGCCGGACCGACCACGATCACGGTTCGCCTCGAATACCAACACCGCGCAGTGCGTCTGAGTGTCGAAGACGACGGCGTGGGTTTTAACCCGGACGAAGTACTGGCGAACAGCGTCGGTCATTTCGGACTGCGCGGATTGCGCGGACGCGCAGCCAAAATCGGCGGCGAGCTTCGAATCGAAAGTTTTCCGGGCAAGGGGACGCGCATCGAGATTATTGCGCCCTTGCCAGACGAGTCGAAACCGGCGAGCGATACAGCCTCCCATGCAGTCTAAGAAAATTCGCATCCTCCTCGTGGACGATCATATCATCTTGCGCATGGGACTCACCACTGCGACGAGCGGGGAACCCGATATGGAAGTCGTGGCTGATGCCGACAACGGCCCCGATGCAATCAAGGCTTACCGCAAGCACCGACCGGATGTGGTGGTACTCGATTTGCGCATGCCGGGAATGGACGGCGTGGAGACGATCCGGACGTTGCGGACGGAATTTGGCGAGGCGAGGGTGCTGATCTTTAGCAACTATGCGAGTGGCGATGAGGTCTATCAGGCTTTCAAGGCTGGCGCCTGCGGATTTGTGGTGAAGGAAATGGCCCTCGACCGCCTGCTGGAGGCGATCCGCAAAGTGCATCAAGGCGAGCAGTACATTCCGCCGGAGATCGCCCAGCGCATGAGCGGGCGGATGCTCTCCCAACTTTCGGTCCGGGAATTGGAAGTGCTGCGACTGGTGGCAAAAGGATTTAGTAATAAGGAAATCGGAGCAGCGCTGCGGGTGGTCGAAGGCACCATTAAAATCCATCTGACAAACATTCTCGCGAAGCTCGGCGTATCCGATCGCACGCAAGCCATCGTCACCGCCGTGAAGCGCGGCATTATCCAAATCGAGTGAGGAGAAGGGAGCAGAACTGACTTTTAACCGCTAATAGGTTCGCCAAAATAAGGCGGCGAAACTTGGAGAGTGCCCTCCGACTAATCGTCTCCGGCTTTGTTATGAGGGTGCGCTGACCGCAGTAGGTCCAGCCCCACAGGCCCGACCGGATGATTCCGTCTAATGAATAGGCAGTCCTGTGTTTCGTGCACTTTCGTGTGTTTCGTGGGCGGAAATCAGGGTTTCAAACGCTGTCACAAAACAGGGATCTGGACGGATTCCATTCGCGTCAATTCGCGTGATTCGCGGGCGAAATCTGGCAATTGGGTCCGTCGAAAAGCACGGCTATTCAGAAGTCAGCATAAAGGTTTCTTTGCGAACGGGGATTTCTTGCGCGTTCGTGCAGGCCGCTGGCCAGCAGGCGAGAAGCCCGCTGCTACACTCGTTTAATGCCACAATCCCCGAGGCACGCCGCCCTTTTTATTTCCCTACCCTCCCAATGACCTCATCACACTCGTCCAGATTCTTTTCAGCGCACGCGTGGTTCGCGGTGCTGATTCTGTTGTTCTCGGGCCTCCGAACTTTCGGTGGCGTTACAGTCACCCAAAACGTCGGGCCGGGCGCCACCAGCTGGCCGGGCACGCCTCTTCTCAGCACGGTCGCCAATCCCAGCGCGCAGCTCATCGTGGGGGAGAGTTTTGGCGGTGCCACGAGTTACACCCAGACCTTCACGGTTCCCGGTCCGAATAATTACTCGCTGCAGACAATCCATCTTTACGTCGGCGGCGGTTCAGGCACGACGGCAACGGCCACAGTGACACTCAATCTTTTCGATCTCGGCGGACGCGTCGCCCCGAATCCCAACACCTACGCCGCGGGGACCAACCTGCTCGGCGCCGGGGCCGGGCTTCCGATCAGCTACACGAGTCAGGCCAATGGATTGATACGCCTCGACTTTACCAGCGCCGATCAGGCGATGCTGATCGCCGGCCATCTCTATGCATTCGAACTCGCCGGCGTCAGCGGCACCACGCCCATTAACTGGATTCGTACGACCTCCGACACTTATCCCGGTGGTGCGGCGTATCGCAGCCGCAGCTGGATCAACGGTACGAATGCCCGTGACTTCGGCCTGGCCGTTTATGGCGTGATCAACACTGATCCGGTTCCCCCCGCCGTGTGCACGGTGAACGCGGGCCTCACCTATCAGCGAATCGACGGCTTCGGCGCGGGCGTGGTGTTTCTTGATTTTGGGCTCGATCCGATGACCGACACGCAAATGGACGCGCTCTACGGCACCGGCCCGAATCAAATGGGCCTCAGTCTCATTCGCGTTCGGATTTCGCCCTATGGCAGCGGCGACTGGACCAATTCGATTTTAAACGGCCAGAAAGCGCACGCGCGCGGGGCCGGGATCCTCGCGACGCCATGGACTCCTCCCGCGGCGATGAAGGATAACAACAGCCTCATTCATGGCTCATTGCTACCCGCGCAGTATCCCAACTTCGTCGCCTACTTGAACAGCTTCACTGATACGATGGCGGCCAACAATGCACCCGTATCTGTTGTTTCACTTCAGAACGAAGCCGATTTCAATCCGGACTATGAAGGGTGTTTGTGGACCGCCGCGCAGTTTCAGACCTTCTGCCGCGATTTCGCCGGTGGAATCAAGGCGCCCGTCATGATGCCGGAATCATTCAACTTCAATCAGCCACTCTCGAATGCGACGCTCAATGATCCCTTGGCCGCCGCCAACGTCGACTACATCGGCGGGCACCTCTATGGCGCCACGATCCAGGACTACCCTCTGGCTCACTCGCTCGGCAAACCCACGTGGATGACGGAATTTCTCGTCAACGATCAGACGATGGTGTCGGCCGTCGAGACGGCGCGGCAAATCACCGACTGCCTCGGCGTCGCCAACATGAGCGCGTACATTTGGTGGAAGACGATTGGCAATGCGAACGGCCTGTTGAACGCCTCGGGTGTGCTGCAGCGGCGCGCATTTGTCATGGGGCAGTTCAGCCGCTTTGTGCGGCCGGGCGATCTTCGTATCAACGTCTCGGCGAACACCGGTCCGCTCGGAATTACGGCGTTCAAGGATTCTATCACCGGCCGCTTTGCGATTGTCGCCGTGAACAGCACGACCGTGCCGGTTCCACAGAAGTTCACGGTCAACGGAATCACGACGTCAGCCGTTACGCCGTGGATTACTTCCGCCACGCAATCGCTGGAGCAACAGGCTCCCGTGGGCTTCAGCAGCAGTGCATTTGAGAGCACAATCCCTGCACTGTCTGTCGTCACGTTTGTCGGTACCGACGCACCAGTGATTACGAGTGCGATCGAAGCGAGTGGCACGGTGGGGGTCCCGTTTAATTTGCAGGTTGCCGCGACCAATGCGCCGAACTTCACGGCATCGGGCCTGCCTCCCGGCCTCGCCATCAATTCCGCGACCGGCGACATTTCCGGCACACCGACTGCCGCGGGTGAGTTTATCGCCACCGTGACCGCCACCAACGCCGGTGGTAGCAACGTGGTTACTCTTGATATCACGATCGTGAAGGCAAACGCGTCCGTGACGCTCGGCAGTCTCAGTGCGCTCTATGATGGAGCTCCGCATGCGGCCACCTCCACTACGTTACCCGCCGGCTTGTCGGTGATTTTCACCTATAATGGCGATTCCGCTGCGCCGGTCTATCCCGGCACCTACACGGTGGTCGCGACGATCGACGATGTGAATTACGTCGGCAACACGACGGGTACACTCGTGATCGACATTACGGCCTTGGTGCGCCACGCGACGTCACTCAACGGCGGAATCGATGGCTCGATCCAGATTCTCACGCCCGAAAATGTTACGCTCAACGGTAACGCTTCAATCTCTGGCGATCTGCTCGTGCCGGGATCGCAGGCCATCCGGCTTAATGGTAGTCCGCTTTTCGGTGGCACGATCGATGGTCCCGGTTCCGCCGATCCGTCGGGCTATACCGTTACGCTCAACAGCGGTGCGGTGCTCCGTCATCTTGCACGCCGGGTCGATGCGCTTGCGTTGCCCGTGGTGGCTGCGCCGCCGGAACCCACTGGCACGCGCAACGTGTCGCTCAATCAGGCAGGTCAGAGTGCCGGCGATTTCGCCACGTTGCGCAATCTCACACTCAACAGCAACGTGGGCCTGATCGCCGTGCCGCCAGGCACGTATGGCAGTTTCGCGGCAAACGGTGGCAGTGGATTTATTCTCGGCGTCGCCGGCTCAACGGTACCGTCGGTCTACAATTTGCAAAACCTGACGCTCAATGGCGGAAGCCGTCTCGAGATCGTCGGTCCGATCATCCTTAAGTTGAACGGCGGCCTGTCGGTTAATAGCAACGTCACGTTCTCGGGGCACGCCGTCGAATGGCTGTCTCTGGAGCTCGCTTCCGGCGGTCTGTCACTTAATGGCGCGGTGTCGCTCGCCGCCAACGTTATCGCCCCAAGCGGCACCGTGACGCTGAATGGATCCGCTACGCTCCGCGGCACGGTCAAAGCCGATCGTTTTATCGTGAACGGGAATGCGTTGCTCAGGAATCCCTGAGCGGACGGAAGCACTCGGACGGTGGTCGTCGATTTCGCCGTTCGACGAGTCTGTCGAAGGGCACGTCGACGATCAGCGTCGGTACGGAGACCGACGCCCACCCGCGGCAATTCGGCGGAGGGAATTTGAATCAAGTCGCACCATGTAGCCCGCGCCGGGAGGCGCGGGACCCCGCGCTCCCGCGCAGGGCTACTTCGGTGATCCCCGGCCGGATAAAATAAAATAGGATTTGAACAGGAGGAAACGGAGAGCGCAGAGGTTGTTTTTTGTGACTCTTCGTGGTCCCAACTAGAATATCTCCTTCGGCTTTTCGACCTTCGACCCTCGGTTTTCGACATTATTTTTTGCCTCGGGTAAACGCGCTTCGCGCGTGAACTGGATTGAGTGTTCGGTAAATCACTGAAATTACACATCAGTATGGGAGCATGGAGTTCTGATCCGTTCGGCAACGACACCGCAGGCGACTGGAAATACGGTCTGGATGATGTCGATGATCTTTCATTGATCGAAGACACTATTCAGAAGTTGCTCGATGTGGGTGATGATTATCTCGAAGCCCCCGATGCCGAGGAAGCAATCGCGGCCATTGATACGATCGCACGGTTAAAAGGGCGATTCCATACGAAGGATGCATACACCGAATCAGTAGATCAGTGGGTCGCAGCCCATCCGCTCGTTCCGTCTGCCCCGCTAATCGATCGAGCAACAAAGGCGCTGGATCGGATACTGTCCGAACCCTCGGAAGCGTTGGAACTGTGGCGTGAAAGCGACGATTTCGAGGCGTGGCAAAAGCAGATCAGCGACCTAAAAAAACGGATCAGATGAATAGGAGGCCGAGTCAGCTGATGCCGCCAACGTCGGGGCTTCGTCCCACCAATACAGATCGGTGACCCTCGGAAAAAAATACCATGCAAACAATCTTCGTCCTTTTGTTTTTATCCTTCCTGGTAGTCTTCTTCGGCAGCCTGATGTGGATTCATGGGGATGCTCAATTGAGAGGGAAACCGGGTATTTTGGTCGCGATTCTCGCCGCAGTGCTGGCATGGCCGGTGAGCCTTCTCGTGTGGATCGCGCTGCGTCCACCGGTTCAGCCGGGAAATGGTCCGGGTGGCAGGCGGACTTTCAACCTCGAGGACTTCCGTCAGCAATGAACGAGTGATGGAGCTGCGCCCGTCGCTCCTGACGATTGCAGATTCAAGAACCCCTCCATTTGCATTTATGCCCCATCAAAACGCTGAATACGCTGTCGGCTGGTTCACCCTCTCGTTGATCAATGCCGGGCTTGCCCAGAGCAAGGGGAGGAGCCGATCCAATTGGTGGCTGGCGTCACTCTTCCTCGGTCCGATCGCTACATTTCTGATCGTTGTTACCGATGAGGATTCGCGTTCGAAGAAGAGCGACCGCGGTGGCAACGAAGAAAATAAAGCGCCGTGAAATCACTACTGCCGACGCTCACCGTCCGTCCCAATTCCTGTATAACCGCTTCGCCTTTGCTTAGGGTGAGCGCAGCAGATCTGTAACGATCAGCAGAGCAAACTAAGTACGGATAAAAGTATACCATGCCTACTACTATCGTATTCGAACCCGATAATCCAAACGAACTGCTTCGTGGTTGGCTTTTGCATGCGCACAAGGGGAGGGACCGCCACGATCTAGCCGCTCGTCGCTGCGACGATCAGCGCTATCTCATTGGGGTACCGGCAACCGTTATAACGGCGATTGTTGGCACCAGTGTTTTCGCAGCGCTGCAAGAATCGCCAAATCGCGTAGTCCAGGTTGTTGTCGGGGTTCTGGCGATTGCCGCAGCCATTTTATCAAGCCTTCAATCGTTTCTCGATTTGGGTGCCCGGGCGGAGCGTCATCGGATGGCGGGCGTCAGGTATAAGGCGGTCATTCGGCAGCTGGAGCAGATGGGCATTGGGACTCTCCACGACTTAAAATTGGATGCTCCCGTGGTGAATGAGCTGCGTCAGAATCTCGACTCCCTTGAGGAAGACATGCCCGTCGTCCCGCCAAGTGTGTACGATGCCGTGGAAACCAAGTACGCCGATAAGGATTTTGTTGATTCCATTTTGGGAGAGAAAAAATCAAAACGGTCGTCTGAACGAAACACATGAGATGTTTCGGATCAAAAAAACATCCAGTGGGCGCTGCTCCAGCCAGATGTTTTCCTTTCGCGCCATTTCGTGTTTTTCGCGGGCAAAGATCGGATCTGCATGTAGTGCCCTGAATTTAAACGCGGAGTTCGCGGAGAGGCGCGGAGGAACCTGAAGTTTTACATCAATGTCGCAAGGGGGCAAAGAGATGAGAGTGTTTCGTGCTTTGTGATCTCGCCCACCGCCGCTCACCTGTGCCGTTGACCCTGGCCGTCATCCGAACCTAAGGTCACATCATGCGGTTGGGAACCATTGCTCAATTGTGGCGCTATCCAGTCAAGAGCATGGCGGGCGAGCGTTTGACGGGAGCGCTTTTGAGCTGGCGGGGAATTCCGGGAGACCGTGGCTGGGCGGTCTATGATGAGACTCGTCAGGGAATCACGAATGCCAAGCGTCTCTCCGCTCTTCGTCGCTGCGGAGCGCGCTATCCGACCGAGCCGGTTGCAGGCGCGGCCTCACCGCCGGTCGAAATCACATTGCCCGACGGCACACGATTGCAGGCCGATGCAGCGGGCGCGGCAACCCGGCTGGGAGAATTGCTCGGGCGCCCGGTCTCGTTGCGCGCACTCGGACCGGCGGGAAGTGTCGCGGCGCCTCGCGTGACGACAGCGGGAGAATCACCGGAAACCATTCGTGCGATCATGGGAATCCAACCGGGTGAACCGATGCCGGACATGAGCGCGTTTCCTCCCGAGCGTCTTCAGTTGCTGCGACAGGGAAATTTTTTTGACGCGATGCCGGTTCATTTGCTCACGCGCACGACGCTGAAAACACTCGCGCAGTTGGCGCCGGAGTCGAATTGGGATGAGCGTCGCTTCAGGCCAAACGTGTTCATCGATGCCGACGATTCGGAAGGCTACCCTGAACTCGATTGGATCGGCCGGCAGTTGTGCGTGGGTACGGCGGTGCTCGAAGTGGTGGCCGGCTGTCCGCGCTGCGTGATGGTCACGCAAGCCTTCGATGATCTTCAGCAAGACCAAGGCGTGATGCGAACGCTGGTGCGGGAAACGAAACATACCGCCGGAATTTACGCCCGCGTGGTCCTGGAAGGAACGGCACAAGTCGGGGGGCCGGTTGAGCTGTTGGACTAACGGCCGCTGCCGCCTGGTGATGTTTTCCATTCGCGAGCTTTCGTGTGTTTCGTGGGCAAATGTTTTTATCGCGAAATTCGCGTGATTTGCGGACCCCTGTTTGATTATTGCGAGAGCGGGAAGCGCGAACTTCGAAAGACTTTTGACAATCGCCCAAGGTAGTCGTGGTCTACAGTCGCATGGAACTTAGCGGTGGATGCTTGTGCGGAAAGACGCGATACGTGCTCCTGACTGAGCCGGTATCGCTCGGCGATTGTCACTGCATCGATTGCCGCCGGAGTACGGGTGCGCCTTATGTCACGTGGGGTTCGGTGCGGCCGGCGCAGTTACGTATCGTTGCGGGAGTTCCGCGGCGGGTTTCTCATGCGAATCGCGTGCGCAGTTTTGCCGAATGCTGCGGCACACAATTATTTTTCGAGGAGAACGGAGGACCGGAATGGATCGATGTGACAATCGCCTCCCTGGACGATCCGACCCCATTTGCGCCTCAAAAAAGCATTTGGACGGAAGACAAGTTGCCCTGGGTTGTGCTAGATCCGCATATTCCTTCCTACTTGCGCAGTAGTAACAGCAATTCCGCCTGATTAATCTCATCGACAATTTGAAGCTGGGAAAACCAATGAAAATACCGGGACTAAGGAGTGCATACGAGGAAATGGGCGGCATCGTCTACTTCGGACGCTTGCTCGATAAGATCCGGCTGAAAGCGCGAGGCGAGTTGCCGTCCGACTACAACACGGGAACAAATGAATGGTACGACTTTGACTCACGCTGTACGCGGTTTCTCCGGGTCAAGTATGGTGCGCTGAAGAAACGAACCCTGAAGGGAGGGTCCGACCTGCAGATACTCCGCTGGTGCTTTGCGCAGGGGAGGAAGCCCGATAAGGAAGAGATTGAGATCTGGAATACGTTTATGAAGAAGCGCGGCTGGAACGATCCGACCAGCTCTAGCGTGGAGAAAGCCAAACGACAGTCCGGCTTGGCAAAGCGCGCTGACATCGTCACGTGGTTCGATCTTTTCGATGCGGATGAAGGCCGATGGAAAGCTGGGCGATCTTAAAAATAAATGACGAAGTCGTGCTCGTTCGAGTACGATCGAAGCGGACATCATTAATCCACATGAGAACAAATCTATTCATTGCAGGCCTGCTGGTTGCGTTGTGCGCGGCTGGCTGTGGAAGGGAGCGGAGCAGAACGGATCGCGCGCTGGTGGGCGCGTGGCGCGGCGGCGTGCAGTTCCCGACCGGCGCGTTTGCGACGACCAAGGACCTTGAGTTCATGTACGTCTTTAATCTCGGAGGAACGATGACCGAGTCTTCCAATTACGACGGTGCACCGCCCGTACCTCCCGCCTACGGCGTGTGGCGAAAAGTGGGGGAGAGGAAGTACGAAGCAAAGTACGCTTATTATTGGACCAAGCCCCCCGCGAGTTTTGATGAGATCGCCAAGGGCAATGGTTGGTCGCCAGGCGGGCACGGAGTCATTTCACAGGAGATCACGCTCTCGGCCGACGGCAATTCGTTCGAGTCCGCCATCAAGTATGAAGTCTTTGATCAGACCGGAAAGCCCACTGAGAAAGAAAGCCTGACCACGGCGAAGGCGTCGCGATTCAGTTTTTAAAATGTCCGGGCTGATTGCCGGGGTAATCCCGGTATTGCGCTCCCGGGCAATAAGCCTTTAATCAATTGCCTCAGACATGGAACTCGTTGCTTTCATTTCGTGCGAGCTGGATGAGATGGACATGATCGTCTCTTTTGCTGTGGGTGTACCTGAAGACCCCACCGAGGTTGAGTCTCTCACGCTCATGCGCACTCCGAAACATGAGATTATTCTGGACGAGTGGGAGCGTGGAACCTCGGTCTCGTTTGAGAGGGAAGAAGACGAAGACGATGAAATTGTGCTACTGCGGGAAGTGAGGTATGTGGCCGCGGAAAAAATCGTCACCGTAGTTTCGGATCGTCACGTCTATGAATTGGATGTTCGCAAAGTTGCTCCGGATGAATTGAAGGAAATGTGCCGGGTGCTCAGGAAAATGAATTTCGATTCGAGCCTGAAACTCGAGGGCATCTGATGAAGCGATGCCCCGGCTTTGGTGGGTGGTCGTTCTGGCAACCTTAATATATAGTCGTGACCATCCGCCTTCGAATTTTAATACTTTTCGTATTGCAGACTGGGTTCGCGCTTCTGCTTGGAGCCGAACCGACTGAGGTCAAATATCGGGGATTTGCGATTGATGACTCCAGGATCGCCGCTGCCGGGGATCTGAAAGCGATCATCCGCGCGACCGAAGAGCAAATCGACATTGTTTGGGAGGTTGGTCTTCCCGATGACATCCTGAAATTTTTGCAAGGAGTTCCGTTTGAGCTCGTCCCGGTTGGTTCGATTGCGCGCGGTTCGCCCGGTCTGTATGGTGGGAAAGAGCGAAGCGTGAAGGTGGTGTCGGGCATTGTCGCGGTCGGTCATAAACCGGTGTTGCTTCACGAATTGTTGCACGCGTTTCACGATCAAAAATTGAAAGGCGGATTTAGGAATCCCGACGTAAGCCGCTATTTCCAGGAAGCGCGGAGTGCATCGCTCTTTGAGCCGAAGTCGCACATGATGCAGAACGACCGGGAGTTTTTCGCATGCGCAGCGACGACCTACTTGTTCGGTGTGACAGCCCAGGAGCCGTTTCTGCGCGAGAAGCTGAAGGGCAGGCAACCCGCCTTCGTCGACTATTTAAAAGGGATTTTCGGCCCAGCCGCGGGAGCGTTTGCGGGTTCACTCACCCGTTAGGGGCGGTTTTCAGGCCGGTTTAACCACAGATGTCACGGATTTACACGGATGGGGAATAATTCAGGCAGAGATCTCGATTAAGATTCATGGGCTTGCGAGGTGAGGTTGCCCTAATCTGAATTTGATTGGCCATCAGTGATCATCCGTGTAGTCCGTGTTTTCAGCCGCATTTTGGATGAGCGAACGAGCGCCGCCGTCCTAAGAATTGAAAAAACTACGATGACAAAAACCAAACGAGATTTGATCCAGGCAGTCTCCGAAAAAATCGGTGGCGAGCAAGGCCAGCGGATGCGTGCAGCATTCGAGAAGCCTTTTCTTAAGGATTTGAAAGCGTGGGACCAGGTATTGAGCGAGGAGGAATTCGAATCACAGCTCAAGCAGTTGGAGCAAAATATAAAAAAAGCGGCGTTCTTGAAAAGCGGTGGATCGTTCGACAATCCGGAATCGTGGGGCCTGCTCAATTAATGTACGTTAAACAAGACACGGTTGGCGCTGGCCGTACGCATGCAGACACCGGTAATGTCCGGCAAAAGTAAATGTCGCTGCCGTTCACCATTCGTCGTTATCAGAATGCGGATTGGCCTGCCGTTTGGCCGATGCTCCGTCAGACGTTTGCCACTGGCGACACGTACGCGTATACGCCCGATAGCACGGAAGCCGAGATTCACAAGGTGTGGATTGAAACGCCGCTCGCGACTTATGTGGCCTGCGGCGCGGACGGCGGTGTGCTTGGCACCTACATCCTCAAGCCGAATCAGCCCGGACTTGGATCGCATGTTTGCAACTGCGGCTACGTTGTCGCACCCGAGGCGCGAGGCAATGGAATCGCCGCCGCCTTGTGCGGCCATTCTCAAGACGAAGCCCGTTCGCATGGCTTTCGGTCGATGCAATTTAATTTCGTGGTCTCCACCAACGAAGGAGCGGTTCGTCTCTGGCAGAAATTGGGATTTCAAATCGTCGGGACGCTTCCCGGAGCATTTCGACATAAAGTGTATGGCGAGGTGGACGCCTATGTCATGTTCAAGCGTTTAGTGCATTGATCGGTCGTAAAATGAATAAGAGATCAGAAGCATGATGTTCGCGATCAAAGTCGAAGTGACCGATCCGCGGGCGAAGACGTTCGAGTTCAACGAGCAGAAAACAATGTATGGAGGCAAACACATCGCCAAAGGGGACCGGATCTTCATTTTCTTGAGCGAGAACGAAGGCGGACACGGTCTCATCGCTATGGGTGTGGTTACCTCGGCCGAAGCGGTTGCCAGGAAACGCGGGATCGCCCGGCAGACGCCGCGCGTGAGCATCACGGTCAGACGTACGGCGCTCGCGAAGCGGCGACTGGGGCGGAGCGAGCTCAAGCCTTTTTCCAAGTGGAACGACGGCCGACCCGAGACGGAGCTCAGTTTCAAATTCTATCGTCAGGCCACGAACAAGATTGTCGGCTTCTCCGGGGAAACGGCGGTATTTCTTCGCGGATTCTTTTAACGCCGTCGATTCGACGTGAACGCGATACGGGCAAACCAAGTCTCAGCGTCAATGCCTCCCGGTGGTGCCGCTTATCGACGATGTTGATAAAATGATTCTTCGGTTTTCAAAATTGTTGCGCGGGCATTTCGAACGACTTCTCGAGAAGTCTCGATGGGAGTATTTTTGGCGGGTTTGGATTGAGACAATTGCAGTGGCTTATCTGGTCGCGTGGTTGACGCAGCGCATCACCCATAGTCCGCCCCGTGGGGATCTGGCGAGTTATGGACCGATTGGCCTTGTGGTTATGGCGGTTGTTTTAGGCCCACTATTTGAGACCTTGGTTTTTCAGTGTTTACCGCTGGAAGCAGGGCAGACGCTTCGATTCTCCCGTTCGCTCAGATTTGCGGTATCCATCGTTCCGTTTTCCCTCGCGCATTTTTTTGCTGGAATTCCGACGGTTGTGTCCGCAGGCGTCGTTGGCGGATTCTATTTTGCGCTAACCTATTATCGCTGGAAGCGGGAGTCGCTTCTCGCGGCCATTCTGATGACCTGGCTTTTACACGCGTCATTCAATGCGACGACTTTGCTTGCGATGTTTTTATTTCACCTGTGATCAATATCCAAAAGCTGAGTCCAGTCTCCGCAACCAGTTAGACCCGCGGCTTTCATCATCACTATTTTCCCCATGAAAACGTTAATCCGATTGATGCTTGGTTTTTCTCTCGTCGCTTGCATCGGCTTTGCCGCTGCGGCTGAGCTTTCGAATGTGTCGTTCGTGTTTGGGCAAAAGAAATTCAAAGACGGCGATGCTATCATCATCCAGCAGGTGTTGGCGACTTCGCCGAAGTTTGCTGTCGGCGATAAGGTCGTGGTTCGTGGACTGTATCAGCTGAAGAGCAAAGAAAAGGCGACGCTTGCCTTGTACCTCACCCAAACCGGCGTAGATGGACGGGAGGTGGTTTCACCACGGCAAACGATGGAAGTAAAAGAGGGTTCAGGACCGTTCGAGCTGGTTTATACGGTGGCACATCCAGGGGCATTGCATGTTACGCTCTACAGTATCCCCGATGGAAAGCCTTTTGGCGGAGTATATTTCGGCGGCGAGTCGCAAATGAAGAGTATCGCAACCATGTCGCTGTCCGATTACGAAAAGTGAACGAAAAGAAAGCAGAGCCGGTCCGGCGTATCACCAGCAATTCCGGGGCTCCGCGTCGCCAAAGACTGCAGCTGGCGATCGCTATTGCGCTGGTCGTTGTCACCGGCCTGGCCTCCCGTTCCTTTCCGTTTCTATTTCCCGTTATGTTGGGCAAGTACCCGGGCGACGCACTGTGGGCGATGATGATACTTTTCGGCGTAGCGTTTCTGAAACCCCGCATCCCACCTTCAAGACTCTCTTTTCTTGCTCTGACGATCACTTATCTGGTGGAGTTGTCACAGATTTATCAGGCCCCGTGGATTAATTCGATTCGAGCCACCGGCGTCGGACATCTGGTTGTGGGATCGAATTTCGACTGGTTGGATCTGTGTGCCTATGCGGTGGGGGTTATCGCTGGTTTTATTCTGGATGTTTCCCTCTTTTACCGAATACGAGCAGCGAATGAAATCAGGGCCTAACCAACAATTGTCAGCCCCAAGGTCGTTTCGTAACGCGGCCCAGCTCTGACGTTGAGCGAAAAGATATGCGTCTGAAAATTCCTTTGTTCACTGCAAAGTGAAGTGTATTTCGGGACGGACGCCGGGCCAAATCGAATTTGGAAAGCCTTCAGCGGACCAACCACGACCAAACTTAGATTGTGAGACCTTTGACGGTGCCTTGCTACCCTCATCGGCCTGACGTGCGAAGTTCGCAGCGTGCAGAGCGGATTAATGCACGGACGGGGTGGCAACTTCCGCGGCCCTTCGTTGGAGAATGAAATAGCCGGCGGACAACCCGATTAGCAGGGCGGCCATACCCAGCAACATGTCCGCGCCGGTATGCTTGAGATCCAACGTGATGACTTTGTTGCAGACGGCGATGATGGCCACTTCGATCACCATCTCGGGTTTGATTCTCTTTTCCGACAAAAAGAACTGCATGGACTTCAGCAGCTCCAAGCCGATCAGAATGACCAGGAAGAGGCCGAACGCATCGAACAGTTTTGAAATATCCAGGAGAAACATTGGCGGACTCAAAATCGACATAATGAGCACCCGGCCCAATTCGATCGTCCCGAGGCTGACCGCGAGCAGCATCAGCCAAATGAGCACCCGAACAATGACGCCCTCCACCCAACTGACGATTTTGATCATACGCAGGCGATGCTAGAGTTATTGATAAAACCGCCAAGCGATTTGTTTAACCCGTCGCCGAAACCGCAGGCGAAGACGGCAACGGTCACCGAGTGACCGTTGTTCCTCGCAGCGGTGTGGTTTATCGAAGGGGGAAAGCGGTTTCCCGTTTGACAAAGCTCATTTAATCAGAATTCTGATATTCAGAATACTGAGCTTATCTGCGTGTCGTGTTCACAACGGCCCCGAAGAAATCTCTCAACTGTTTTATGCCGCAATCGCCATCCTCCGAAAAGTCCGGTCCGAAAGCGCCGAAGCCCGTCTCGCCTTCCGTCGATCTTTCGACGGGCCTGAGCTGGCCGCCGAGAATTCTTCGTCCACTCGCCCGTCATTTTCATCAAATCTGTGTTACAGCCGTGATGGAGCCCATTGGCGAGGCGGATCTGACGCTGATGGAATTTAGCGTGCTGGCGTTTCTCGGTGACTCCCCGGGCATCGACCAAAATACGATGGCGGACTGGCAGGGGATCGACCGCACGACCGTCAGCGCCACGGTGCAGAATCTGGAGGAGAGGAAACTGATCGAGCGCACGGTGAACGAACAGGATCGGCGCGGGCGCCTGCTCCATCTCACCAAAGCCGGAGACGCCCTCCGTTTGCGCGTGCGCCCCAAGTCACTTGCGGCTCAACAGCGCGTGCTGGCCTGTCTGACTGCTGCTGAGCGGGAAATGTTTTTCAATCTGCTCTTCCGCGTGGTTAAAGCGAACGAAGAGCTCGCGCTCCCCGGTTCCGCGCGTCGCAAGCCTTCGCGCCCCGGGGAGAAAACAAACTTATGAAAGCCCGCATGACTCTTCTGGCCGCGACGATCCTCGTTTGCGTTTGCCTCGTCGTTTCACCCGCAAAATCGCAGGAGCCTACTGAAGCCGTGAGCACCTGGCCATCGTGCCCCGTTCGAATCATAGTGCCGCTAGGGCCGGGCAGTGGCCTTGACCTCGCTGCCCGTCTGTTTGCCGAACGCTTGGCAGAGCGCTGGGGACAGCCGGTGCTGGTCGAAAATCGCGCTGGCGCTGATGGCATCGTGGGCGTGTCGGCCTTCCTCTCAGCCGAGCCATCCGAGACTTTGTTGTTCTCACTTTCAGCGCCCTACGTCCTGAACCCTTTCACCCACAAATCGCTCCCGTACGATCCGAAACGGGACTTGGTGCCCCTTAGTGCAGGTACGGAGGGAGGCGCTGCAATTGCCATTTCGGCGACTTTGCCCGAGACCTCGTTGAAAGAAATCATCGCGTCGGTGCGGGAACGCCCCGGGCGGATTTTTTGGACGGCCACGCCTGGTTTTGCGGAGATGCTTTTTTCCGCGCTGCTCAAGAATGAGCATCTGGAGATGACATTCGTCTCCTACAAAGATGTCGCAACCCCGCTTCAGGATCTGGCGCAAGGTCGCCTTCATCTGATGGTCACGGGACTCTCGACGATCCAGCCACAACTCGCATCGGGAAAAGCGAGGCTTCTGGCCGTCCAAAATTCCAACAGGTCTTTCGCCGCGCCCGCTGTGCCCACGGTGGCGGAAGTGGGTTACCCGTCGCTTTCGTTTGAATCTGTGTTCGGTTTTTACGGACGTCGCGAATTGCCGGTTGCGTTGCGTAATAAAATTTCCTCTGACGTCCAGAGTGTCGGCAAGAATCCTGATCTCGTGGCGCGCCTCGCGGCAATGGGCCAGACAGTATGTGCAGGGTCGCCCGAGGCCTTTTTAACCAAGCTCGAACGTCAACGAGCGACCGCGGCCAACGCCGTCGCCACATTGGGACTGAAACCGCAATAACGACGAGGCACACCATGTATGTATACGATAATGCGGCCGCTGAGGCCGTCGGGCGGTTGAGGATTTTGCCGGAAATATTTGATGGAGAAACCATGCGCCATCTGGCGGCTCGCGGAGTCGGCGCGGGCTGGCGCTGCCTTGAGATCGGGGGAGGCAAGGGCTCGATTGGTGGATGGCTGTCGGACCAGGTGGGTACGGGCGGTCACGTATTGATCACCGACATCGACCCCCGACACGCGCTGCCACCGGCATCGCCCAACCTCGAGATCCGCCGCCACGATATCCAAACTGATCCGCTCCCGGAAAAGGCTTTCGACCTGATTCACGCTCGTCTGGTGTTGGTTCATCTGCCGGAGAGGGAACGCGTCCTAGATCGAATATTTTCCTGGTTGAAACCGGGCGGCTGGCTCGTGTTGGAGGAATTCCAGACTTTGCCCGTCGAGCAAACGGTCGACCCAGCCGATCTGGTTTTTGTTGCGAATGCTGTTCGCGCGTTGCGCCAGGTGAACATCGCGGCCGGCGTCGATCCGTCCTTTTCGCGTGCGATGACGCAGCTCATGCGAAGCCACGGGTTCGTCGAGGTGGAGCGGGAAGGCCGCAGCTTCGCGTGGCGCGGAGGCAGCGCGGGTGCGACTTTGCTGAGACTTAATTGCGAGCAAACGTGCGACACCGCCATCGCCAGCGGCCTTTGCACCAGAGGAGATGTTGCCTCGTTTCTCGAACGTCTGGCTGATCCCAAATTTGAAATTCTCTCGCCAATCATGTGGTCGGCTTGGGGCCGGCGTCCCCTTGACTGATGACTTCATCGCATGCGTGAACGCGGAAAATGGCGGCCGGCTTTTATCGGGGTGTTCTTCGCCATCATCGGCGGCGGTGGCTTCCTGTTCATACGTGTCTCCGCCGACGGTGCCGCGGCTGCGCGGGCCGATAATTTATTTCCAAGCGTGGTCGCAATGGGGCTGTTCCTGGCCGGACTTGTAACTGCATCACGCGGTTTTCGAGACGCCGCCGCGGACGCGACGGATAGCCGGTCTCGAGCCTGCATCCTCGTCATTGGAAGCGTCGTGGCGTTTGCGGCGATTATTGGACGCGGTGGTTTACTCCCCGCGATTTTCGTGTGCGTGTTGATCTCGGCGTTTGGCTCACGCCACGCACGCCTGGGCCAAAGCATTGTGCTGGGCCTCTGTGTAGCGGTGGCGATCGCGGTTCTTTTTGTCGGTCTGCTGGGACAACCCATCAAACTCATCGCTGGCCCGCCATGACTGCGATCGATCAGCTGTCGCTTGGTTTCTCCGTCGCACTGACACCGCAAAACCTGCTGTGTTGCTTTCTGGGTGTACTGCTCGGGACGTTGATTGGCGTGCTGCCGGGAATCGGACCGGTGACGACCATCGCGTTGCTTCTGCCCTTCACGTTTTCGTTCTCTGTGACATCTGGCATTATCATGCTCGCTGGCATCTATTATGGTGCGCAATACGGCGGCTCGATCACGGCAATTTTGGTGAACCTTCCGGGCGAGACTTCCTCGGCGATCACGTGTATCGACGGCCACGCCATGGCCCGTCAGGGGAGGGCGCGACTGGCGTTGCAGGTGTGTGCGGTCGGTTCGTTCATTGGTGGCACCATTGGCACGCTTGTGGTGGCAACGCTCTCGGTGCCACTGGCGCGACTCGGCGCAAATTTCGAGGCGGCGGACTACGTTTCGTTGATGATCTGCGGGCTGGTGATCGCGCTTGTCCTCGCTCACGGGAGCTTGATCAAGGCCGGGTGCATGGTGCTGTTCGGTCTGCTCCTTGGCGCGATCGGCACTGGGCCAGCTGGAACGCCGCGCTTCACGTTTGGTATTCCTGAACTGGTCGACGGTGTCGGCTTCGTGCCGGTTGCACTGGGACTGTTTGGACTGGCCGAGACCATCGACACGCTCACGTCTTCGGGGGCGACCGAAAGCCAGTCGTTGGCGCCGTCTGGATCTGGAGCGCGCGCTGGAGAAATTGCGCGCGCCTGGTACGCCGCCTTACGCGGCACGGTGCTCGGATCCTTGCTCGGGGTCGTGCCGGGTGGCGGTCCCACGATTGCGTCGTTTGCCTCCTACGCGCTCGAAAAAAAAGTTTCCCGACGCGAAGCCGAATTCGGTCAGGGAGCCATCGAAGGAATTGCCGGGCCGGAGTCGGCAAACAACGCGGCGGCGCAGACCTCCTTCATACCTCTGCTCACGATGGGCTTTCCATCGAATCCTGTGATGGCGTTGTTGCTCGGGGCGATGGTGGTGCATGGCATTCAGCCGGGTCCGGAGGTCATTGTGAAACAACCCGGACTGTTCTGGGGATTGGTGGTGAGCATGTGGGTAGGGAACGTGCTCCTCCTCGGTTTGAATCTGCCCCTCGTCGGTCTGTGGGCGAAACTGCTTCGGGTGCCGCACCGGTTTCTTTTTCCCAGCACGGTGGCCCTCTGCTGCATCGGCGTCTATTCACTCAATCATAGTGCATTCGAGGTCCTCGTCACAGCGGCGTTTGGCGTGTTCGGCTGTGTGATTCGCCGGGCTAACTTTGAAGCCGCGCCTCTGTTGCTTGGATTTGTCCTCAGCCAGCCACTCGAGGAAAATCTGAATCGTGCGCTGCTTTTCGCCCACGGAAATTTTCTCACGTTCGTATCGCATCCGATCAGCGCCGGTCTGCTCATCCTCTCGTTTCTCATGCTGGTGGCAACGGCGATTCCGCGCGTGCGGCGCATTAGTTTGATCCGACCATAGAGCTACGCTGCGCGGAGTTTTTTAACCGCCTGGCGTATTACGGGTTCGGGCCGGATTTGCGGTAAGCGCCCATTGTTTGGGAGGAAGACCGTAGCGGGCGCGGAATAGGCGGTAGAATTGGGAAACGTCGCCAAAACCGCAGGCGAAGACGGCGCCGGTGACGGAGTGGCCGCCGTTCCTGAGCAGCTGGGCCGCGTGAGTCAACCGGAGGTCGGTGAGGTGTTCCCAGAACGTCCGGCCACAGGTTTTCCGAAACAGCATGCTGAAATGACGCCGCGAAACGCCGGCGCGAATCGCCGCCCGGTCCTGATTCCATTCCTCATAAAAACTCACCTCCATTTCCCGCGCGACCGCGGTCACCCGGGTCCGTGGTGATTCGGAAATTTTGACAACGGGAAGACGGATCAGGGTCACGAGCAATTGCGCTGCGAGGGTACGGACCGCGGTGATGCCACCCGTCCGCTGTCGGATCTGCTCGAGCATGGTGCGCCTCCAGATCAATTCGACTTGATGCCGGGTGGGACGACTCAGTGCGAGTCGCCGTTGACTTCGCTCCGCCAGCATTTTCCAGAGGGCGGGAAGTTCGGGATCGCGCGCAAAGTACGCCCGGTCGAGACAGAGCAGAAAGAGCGTCGAAGGTTGTTCGTCGGCGATCTGGTGTTCGATCCCGGCGGGAATAATCAGAACGGTACCCGTTGAGGCACTTTCCAGCCGGCGGTTTTTTTCCAGATAGCTGATCGCGCCGCGTTGGACGTACAGGATTTTGTGGAACGGGTCCGTGCGCGGGGACATGTGGAAATCGCCGGCGTGGACACTTTCCGCGAAAAGCACACCGGCCACCGGCATGCTTATTTCCAAGGGACGGGATAGTTTCATGGGAGAGTGGGGCGCAATCCAAGGTCGTTCGTGATGCGGTAAAATGGCGGGTTGTGCCCGATATGCAAAGATCACTTTTCCTGATAATCCAAGTAAGGCGAGCAGGTCTGTGATAGAGTATTTTGCCCTATTCGCCATGTCACCTTCCCCGCTTGCTCCTTTGTCTGCGGATCCTACCGGCCGGCAACAACCCTCGTTGACTGAAGAAACGGCGATTGCCGCGCTTCGGCGCACGTGGCAACCGGTGGCTAATGTCGAAGCACTGCCGAAAGGCGCGATTGTTGGCTACACGCTGCTCGATACCGAATTGGTCGTCTGCCGCTTTAACGATGGACGTTTGCTGGCGGCGGACACCGCCTGTCCCCACAAAGGAGCGCGGTTAACTGCCGGTTGCATCCGTCAGGGGAAATTGGTTTGTGCCTACCATGGCTGGCGCTTCAACGCCGCGGGTGAGTGCATGAGTATTCCGTCGCTCGTCGAACCTAACGCGGAAAAACAGGCGCTGTCCCACCTGCGCAATTATGAAGTCATGGAGCGTTACGGTTTTGTGTGGGTGAAGCTCGAGCCCAGCGTACATGCGCTTCCCGAGGTGCCGGAGTTTGAAAATCCCGATTGGACGTTTGTCATGGGGCCGCCCACGCGCTTCGCGGCGGGATGGCGGCGCGAGGTGGAGAACTACCTCGACATGTCCCATTTCGCGTTCGCGCACAGTAACACCCTCGGGAAGGCGGCGGATCCGAAAATTCCTGAGATGGATATCGCGACGCATCCCGACGGTTTTCAAATGGACGCGCCTTTTCCTGCACTGACTTCGTCGCAGGAAGCACCGGGAAAGTTGCAAAGCGCTCATCATCGAACGCAACGTTGCTGGCTGCCGAACTTCACGACCATCCGCCAGTCTTTCCCCGATGGCGATGAACGCGTGCTGGTGCATATCCCTTCGCCGAATACGGCGGATAGTTGCACGGTATTCTGGGCGCTGGCGATTTCCCCCGGTTTTTGCGGGCCGCCTCCGAATCAGCAGATTGAATTTGCCGTGCGGGTGTTGGAAGAGGACCGCCAGATGTGCGAGCTACAGCTGCCGCGCGAAGTGCCGCTTAACCCCGCGCGTGGCGGCTGGGGCGTCCTCGTCATGCCGGGCGACACGCTCGCCACCACTTTTCAGAAACAACTGCGACGCTGGCTGCTCGCCGGCTCCGCTCACTAAATCCCCATCCCTAATATCCATGTGCTCATCCTGTCCTCCTTCGTTTTCTGCCAGTTCCTCTAACGACACAAAACGCTCCCGGGTCCTCGCGGCGTCGGCCGGCTTGCGTCAGCCTTCCGTTAAAGCAGTTCCTTCCGGCGTGGCGCGCCTGCCGAAATCCCCGCGCATTCTAACGACGACCGTGGGCTCTTATCCGATTCCCGACTGGCTGGCGGCGCTGCCGAGCGAACAAGCCGTGATCGATGCGACCCGCGTGGTTTTCGATCTCCAGCGTCAGGCGGGAATCGATCTGCCGACGGATGGAGAACTTTATCGCTTTGATGTGAATCATCCCGACACCAACGGCATGATCGAATATTTCATCCGTCCGATGGCCGGCATCTCTTCAGTGGTTGGCCGTTCGATCACCGGGGAGTTTTCGCGTCACTCCCCCATGGGTTTCCGGCGAAAGCCTGCCGGTGTGGTTACCGGTCAATTGGGCGAAGGATCACTCAACCTGCTCGCCGACTGCCAGCGCGCCGCGTCGGTGGCCGGTGGTGCGTTCAAATTCACGGTCACGAGTCCCTACATGCTCGCCCGCACCTTGCTCGATCATCACTACGGAAGTTTCGACAAGCTCACGCTGGCGTTGGGCGAAGTGCTCGCGGCCCAAATGCCCGGTTTGCCAGCGACGTGTCTGCAAGTGGACGAAGCCAACATCCCGGGCAACCCGGCCGACGGACCTCTCGCCGCCAAATCGATGAATCTCGTGCTCGACGCCATCGATCGAGGCACGGAACGAGCGGTACACTTCTGCTTTGGCAACTACGGCGGTCAGACCATCCAGCAGGGTAATTGGGAAAAGTTACTTGGTTTCCTGAACGCGCTGCATACCGATCACCTGGTGCTTGAACTCGCGCACCGTCCGGCATCGGACCTTGCGGCGCTAAAGCGCATCGATAAGAAAATCTCCCTCGGCGTGGGCGTGATCGATATCAAGGTGAACCACATTGAAACGCCGGACGAAGTCGCCCGGCGCATCGAGGCCGTGGAGAAAAAAGTCGGACCAGATCGTGTGCGCTGGGTGCATCCCGACTGCGGCTTCTGGATGCTCAAGCGCTCCATTGCCGACCGAAAAATGGAAGCGCTCGTTCGCGGTCGCGACAAATATTTGGGACGTTGACGGCCGGCAGAACCAGGCCACGTGAACCACTGATCTACGCTGATGATCACTGATCGCAGCAATCAGACGCAGAGCATTCAAAAACCTATAGCCGAATGGTTCCTTCGACAATCATGAAGAAACCATGCTTTGTAGCCCTGCGCGGGAGCGCAGGGACCCCGCTGCCCCCGCAGCGGGCCACTTCTGCTCACAGATCTATTTAAAATGATCAGGGCGACAGTATGCGGTTGAAACCTCCTTGTCGCAGCTCGTTCGTCCAAACTTTGAGATTTTGGGGTAGAGGAATATTTTCGTTTTGCACCACGACGGTCTTGTTTGCCGAAGCGCAGAGACAGCCACATGGCGCCCCAGCTTTGACCACGACCGTCGTTGACACGATTGATCCGCTGGCAGGCGCCGAATCGTTCGTCTATCGGGACGGTGCTCTCGAACCGATGCGCCTCTACGTCTTCAAACCCGCGGGCTGGTCTTCCCGGGACCGACGGGCGGCATTCGTATTTTTCTTTGGCGGTGGGTGGACCCATGGTACGCCCGAGCGATCCGCGATGTGGGGCAAGTTCGCCGCGAGTCTCGGGATGGTCGGGATTGTGCCGGACTATCGGACGAAGGAACGTTTCAATACTTCGCCACTGGCCGCCGTGGCCGATGGTCGGGCTGCCTTGCATTGGGTGCAGTCCCACGCGGAGGGACTGGGGCTCGCTTCTGATACAATCATCGTGGGTGGCGATTCCTCGGGTGGGCACGTGGCCTTGTGGACTACCATAACGGAGAATCCTCCCGGTTCTATTGCCAGTGAAGCTCCGCGGGACAAACCGGCTGCTTTGATTCTTTTTAGCGCGGTGTCGGATACGTCACTGCAAACGGGGTACACGCCGTTTCGATTTGCTGACAACGCAACCGCTCTTTCCCCCTGGCACCAGCTCGATAAAAAAATGCCGCCCATCCTGGCTTTTCATGGTGACGCAGACCGCACCGTACCTTTCCGGCAAGCAGTAGCGTTGAGCGACAAGCTAAAGGCGACGGGCAATCAGTGTGAGCTCGTCGTTGTTCCGGGCGGAGATCATGGCTTTTTGAAAGAGATGCCCCAGTGGCGGGATCGTTCGCAGGAGATTATTCGCGAATTTCTCATCAAGCAGGGATTGCTCGCGCCGTAGCATGCTGAACGCTTCTCCTTTTTAAATCCCCCGGCTTCTACCACCAGCGTTTTTTGGCGGCGGCGGTCAGGGCATCGTCGAGTGGAGCGAGATAGGGATGCCATAGTTTTTCCCACTCGAGGCTGACCGTTCCGGCATATTCGTTTTGCAAGACCTCGCGCAGTGGCGTCATCGGGAATTCTCCGTCGCCAGGTAAAACATAAGTGTACGGATGTTTTGCACTGGGCCGGTTGACACTGTCCTTCACGTGAACGTGAACCACATGCGGCCGAATGCCACGCCACGTCACCAAGGGGTCTTCGCCGCCATTTTTCCACGTATGCTGCGTGTCCCAAAGAATTCCGGTCCCCGGTGCCAGCGCGATAAATTGTTGGATCGCCGCCGTGGTGAAGAGAGCGTCGTGGGTCTCCACCATGATATTGGCTTTCCATCCGTGGAGTTTTTTCTGCGCCAACCACCATTCCACTGTGGCCGCCATCGCCTGATGGGTGGCGAGATCAGATCCATGACCGCCATCAAATACTCTCAGCCAGGGCACTCCAATTTCCTCGGCCCACGGCAGGAAACGCAAAAAATCATCGCGATCGGCGGATGAATTTCCTGCCAGTTTCAGTGACGTGTCGAGCGACACGATTGGTATCGCTGCGTCTTGGATGAGTCGGGCCAGAGTCGCGGGTGTGCCATATGCCGCAGCGAACACGGCGGGCAGATCCACTGTGCCCGACAGCGCACGCAACTCCAGCGCGTCGAGCTGATGGCGTTTGGCGAGCGCAAGTGTTTGCTCCAACGAAAAGTCAGGACAACCCAGCGTGGATATGGCGCGGCGATAGGGCATGGATGAAGATAATTTTAGTGCGGTTTGGATTTTTTACCGACCGGATGATTCCTTTCCTAATCAACGGAAAAAGATAGCCACAAAAGGTGCAGAAGACGCAAAACGTCTTTTGCGCCTTTTGTGGCACGATTGAGTTAACCCGCGAAGAAGGCGGGCTATTTTGAAGGCGGTGGAGGAGCCGCAAAGTAAGTTTGCCAGAGTCCAACGATGAAGTCCGCCCCCATTGGTTGGAGATCCTTTTCCCAACTATATTCGTGAATTTTTCCCTGGGACCAGCTCTCGTAGCCTTCACGGGCTTTAAAAAGCATGTCGCCCATGCCGACACCCATGCGTTGCTCCAATACATCGCCGCCTTCCGCCGGCCGCCATTCGCCGATCAGCTTGAGCGTCGCGGCGGTGGGGATGTCGATCATCGCTCCTTCGAAAGCGTAGCCAAGACTCGTGCGCAATCCATCCCAGTCCGTACTTTCGAATTCCTGCAGCATTCCCATTTGTCCTTCCCAAGGGGATTCGGTGGCTTTGGTGGCGTGATTCAGCAGGCGCGAGGTGAATGCGGAGTTGGCGATGACACGCGTCCGCACGGCCTTGGAGAACAGACGCAGCGCCTGGCCGCGGTGGAGAAGCCACGGTTGATGCAAGGTGTCGCCGTTCAGGGTGAAATCATTGCGCACGCCGGCACCACGCGTGACGGCCCCCTGCGCGAGAATTTGCTTATCCGGCACGGTTACAGGACCGCCGTTCATCATGAGACCGCGGATCGCGGGGTTCCACGTCCAGCAGCGCTTGATGTTCTGGAAATTCGCGGCGTCGAGTCGCGCGACAAACCGGTCGAAGTCGAAGCTTTTGAAAAACGCATTGAGTTCGTCTGGTCCGAAATAAAGCGACGCCGAGATGATGGCCCCGACGTAACCTTCGACATGATTCGGGTTCCAGCTTTTGTGGAACAGCGAATAGCCATCGAGGAGCAGATAATAGTCGTTGTCATCGTCGAGACAGAAGTGGGCGGCGAGTGCCAGCGCCTGCATCAACAAGTCAGCGTGACTCTTTTCCTCTGCGCTCAGCTGCTGCCAGACGGCGGGCGTGCGCTTGGCCAGCAGGAGGGCGTGCGCCGGCACGGCATGAGTCCAACCGCCGATCCCGCCCTGTGCCTCAGGTTCCCGGGTGCTGCCGTCAGGATAGGGTTCAGAAGTGACGAGGAAGAAACGAAGTTTTTCCGCGAAGTGAGCGGCGAGGGTTTTGCCATCGATCACCGCATCCGGAGTTTGAAAAGCCGCCGCGGCTGTCACCTGAAGCGCGAATGTTTCCGGCATTTCGCGCATGCGTTGCATAGCGATAAATTTCCAGCGCGGAGCCTTCGTGCGCACGGCGCGCTCCACCAGGTCCGCGGGCAAAGTGGGGAGCGAGGTTGCTGATACATTTGAATAACCGACGATAAAGCACAGACAGGTGAATAGGATTTTCATGGATTGAGCAGCCCGAAAGGTAGGGCGGGTTATCCTTAACCCGCCGTGTTTGAATCTTGGAATACCGCGGCAGGTGGCGCACATCCTGAGCGGCGCTTTAAGGATAAAGCGCCCTACCTCCGTGAGTTTTTTAATTTTGTTCAGGATCATAAGCGGGTTGGAAAGCGTCCTCAGGGGTAACCATGCAGTAGGATTGCCCGCGAAACACGTGAATGACGCGAAAGCTGATCGAAAAACGCTTCACCTGGATTTGGAGTAGAAGTCACTGTTCAGTGAGGAAATTTTGTTTTGTTCTTCCCACCCGACGTATTCATTTCGTGCTTTTTCGTGTGTTTCGTGCCGTTGCTGCGTGCTCGCAGCCCGGTACTTGTCCGCGCACCTACGTGCGAGGCAAATGGGCACATGCATTGAATCGTTCGGGTTAGTTTGAGAGCCGCAGGATCGCCCCGTATAGTTCTACAGCCTTCGCCAATGCCGCACGATCGAGCCATTCGTCACGCGTGTGGGCTTGAGCAATATTTCCCGGACCGAGGACGAGCACCGGCGCTCCGGCCGCAGCGTAGTAACTGGCATTGGTCGCGTAAGGTGCGCCAACGGCTGAATCATCGAGCCCCGTGTTGGAGAATGCCGGTCGCATCCACGCGTGGAGCGCTGTGGAGCTGCCGGGCGGAAGAGGAGGGGCGAGGTATTGACCGTCATGCTCGACTGCAAAACCCGCCAGGGCCGTGTCGCGTTCAACCAGAACTTCCTCCGCAGTTTCACCCGGCACCAGCCGGCGGTCGCAAATGATTTCGCAGTAATCGGGAATGATGTTCACTGCCGTGCCGCCCCGAATCATGTTGATGCTCGCGGCTGCCCGACCGGTAAGGGGAAACTCACGACGGGCGAGCGGAATGAATTTTTCTTCGAGCGCCGCCACGACTTGCAACATGGTGCGAATGGCCGAGTGACCCTTGGTGGGATCGGCGGAATGCGCGGCAACACCGCGGGTGATGGTACGCCAGCGCAAGGCGCCGTTGTGAGCTACCACTGGGCGGAGTTGCGTCGGCTCACCCACCACGATGCCGCGCAGGCGTGGCAAAAATTCCTTCAGTTCCCGCGCGGCGAAAGCCTGGGCGCCGTCCATCCGGGTTTCTTCGTCCACGGAAAAAATGATTCCCGCATTGCGTGGTTTGTTGGGAAGCCGGGCATAGGCTTGCAAGGCCCACAACATCGCCGCGCCGGAACCCTTGGTGTCACACGCTCCGCGAGCGTGGAGCTTTTCGCCATTCACCGTAAGTTGAAACGGCGGAACGATCATTCCATCGACACCCACGGTGTCGAGGTGGCTTTCGAACAGCAACAGCTCCGCATCGCTGCTGGTTTCGGTCGTGATCAGCAAATTGAAACGTCCGGCTTCATCGCCGATGGGACAGCGGCGGGTGGTCAGCCCCCAGCGTTGAGCGAGTGATTCCAAATGCATTGCCAGCCAGGATTCGCCACCGGGCATTCCGCCGAGACCGGGATTGATCGTCTCGAACGAGACCATCTGGCCGAGAAGCTCCTCGCATGATTGAGGCTGGGTAAGAGTGGACATATTGGAATGTTTGATGAATTCGTGACGGGACGTATCCCGTTGCGGGAGCAACGGGCTCCCTGCGCTCTCCATCGACAGGCTCAGGACCTTGAGCGATGTGGAAAGGCCGCGCAGGGCTACAGGCCATGTTTTTAAGAGAATTATTTAGCGCAGCCAGTGGTTGAGGTGTTGCGTGACGAAACTGTCGTCGATCAATTCCGGGTACGCAGCGCTCACCCGCGTCAGTTCCTCCGCCTGGCCGCGCGAAAGCACTTCGTCGGGATTCAGGCAGTGCGCCGTTTCGACCAGACCCTGTCGGCGCAATACTTCAAGAATGCCTGGAATGCAGCCGTGAAAACGATTGGCGGCGTCGAACAGCGCGGCGTTCATGTCGGTGACAGCGTTGGCGCGCACCAACCAGGAAGCATCGATCTGCGGGGCCACCGCGGCGCGTTGAGCTTCGTGAAAGAGTTTAACTGCAGCGTGGGTCCAGACGCCCCAATGTCCCAGCAGGCCGCCCACAATCCGGCGGATGACCTTGCGTCCGGCATTTCCCACGGTGAAAGGCGACAGCAGGTCAGTGACGATCGTGTCGTCGTTGCCCGTATAAAGCGCGACGTCATCACGTCCGGAGGCGGCGACAGCACGGACGACATCGATGGTTTGATAGCGGTTGAAAGGTGCGATTTTGACCGCGACGACTTCGGGGATTTCCGCGAATTTTCTCCAGAAGGCGTAACTGAATACGCGTCCACCCACGGCGGGCTGCAGATAAAAACCAATAACCGGAATCGTCTTCGCTACGGTCATGATATGTTGGAGAATTACTTCCTCCGGTTCGCTTTTGTAGGCAGCCATGCTGACGAGGCCCGCGTGATAACCGAGTGTCCTGGCCAGCTCCGCCTCCTTGATCGCTTGCGAAGTTTGCCCGCAGATTCCGGCGATCATCGCATAATCCCGCGGGGTGGTGCGCAGTTCTTCCGCGACCGTGCTGGCAGCAAGCTCGAGCACGGGTCGCAACAGCTTGTGACGTGGCTGGCGAATTTCGAACTGGGTCGAATGGACTCCGACCGCGATTCCGCCTGTGCCCGCGGCAAAATAATAACGGGAGAGGGCTCGTTGATGCCTTTCCGAAAATCGTCGCTGCCCGTCGAGGGCGAGCGGGTGAGCCGGTATGACCTGCCCGGCGAGGAGATGAGCGCGCAGATTCATGGTTAAAATTTTCCGCTGCGGGTTTCGAAATGAGTGGGTTTGCCGAGCAGGCGGCCGCTTTTCCCGACGTAGCTTGCGATGAGGTCGATCATCTTTTCCACCGACATCTCAGGTGGGCCGAATAGCCGGATGGATTCACTGGCGTCGGCCAGCCAGGCGGTCGGAGCTTCCTCTCCAGTGAAAACCGGCGGCCGGTTGAAGCGTTGGCCGAACTGTTCGGCCACGGTGCGAATGCGCAATTTTTCCGGACCGGTGATATTCAATATTTTCGGCGGACTCGCGGTGTGCGCGAGAGACTGGATGGCCCGCGCGCAAGCGTCGCCCTGCCAGATGCAGTTGAGCCAGCCGGTGGTAAGGTCGACCGGTTGTCCCTGTTTAACTTTGAGGGCAATATCGACCAACACTCCGTAGCGCAATTCCACGGAGTAGTTGAGGCGGTAAATCAATTGGTGCGTGCCAAACTGTTTGGAGAAATGGGTGAAGACCCGTTCGCGACCGACACAGCTGCTGGCATATTCTCCCAGAAAGGCGACGGGCTCCTTTTCCGTGGCGCCCGTTCCGTCTGTTGACACGAATGGATAAACGCAGCCCGTGGAAAAAACGACGATTCGCGACTCGCGGAAGTGCTGGGCAACAAGCGCGGGCACGAAGGTATTCTGGATCCACGTGAGCTCAGGGGCGTCGTCGGTTCCGAATTTTTGGCCGGCGAGGAAAAGTATGTTGATTGGCGTCGGCAGCATCGCGACTTGTTTCCGGTCCACCAGGTCGCACGAAATCGTGCGGACGCCCGCGCGTTCGAGATCGGCGCGCGCTTCGGCCCGGCTAAAGCGCGAGACACCCGTCACGAGCGTGTTTTTCCGCCCCGCCGCATCGAGCGCCCGGCGCAGCATGATCGCGGTGGTCGTGCCCATTTTTCCGCCAACTCCCAGCACCATGAAATCACCGGGGAGGTCGCGTACGGTGGCGATTGTCCCGGGTGTGGGTGTGGAGAGCAGAAGCTCGATTTCCTGGTCGGTGAAAGGTGTCTCAGTCATGGGCGGAAAGCGCAGATTCAGAAATCGAGAAAACGCTGGAGGTTGGTTGCGGCGATCGCGACGCGTTGCGATTCGCGCAGTGTGGACGAATCGAGCTTGGCGCGGGCAGCGGCCGTGATCAGCAGTGGCGTGTGCGAGGCGAACACAAGCTGGCGAGGGGAAACCTTGGCCAGCAGGTGCTCCATTGTATCGTGCCACTCGACGAACGACAGATCGGCGAGGAGGTTGGTGTGGCGCGGCGCGAGCTTCACCAGGTCGGGGCGCATCAGGCCGCTCGCGAGCACGGGTCGGTTACGGTGGCGTTTGAGCAGAGCGGCGAGATCGTCGGCCGGCACCGGCTTGATTGTCAGGGCGTGATATTCGTGCCGGTGATCGATTACCTGCATCTGCACGATGATACGCAGGCGGTGCTTCCCCAGCGCGGCGACGAGGGCGTCCACTTCGGGATGGTTGAGCAGGTAATTGTGATAATTGGGCAGCAGGCGCACTGCGCGCACGCGCGGATCGGCTGCGACCCCCGCGAGATCCTCACGCCAGCCGGCCAGCGCGGGGTTGAGCACTGGCACGGGAATCAGCGCGCGGAGGCCGCGCGTGGCAGCGAGCAGCGCGAGATTGGCGGGCTGCGGCGCGGGCGCAAAAACGGCGTCGAGCGGCGACACGAGTGCGCGACGGATGCCGTGGCGCGCGAGGTGCGCCGCGAGTGTGCGAGGCGTAAATGCCTCGGCGAACGAAAACGGCCAGCGGCCGGTCCAGGTGTTGGCGTCGAAGTAATTCATTTCAGTCCGAGAAGCTGTACGGCGTTGTCGTGAAGAATTTTCCGCTGAACGGTCGCCTCGAGGCGCGAACCGGTGATGCGGGCAATCGCGACGCCAAAGTCGCGGATCGGAACGTCGGAACCGTAGAGAATGCGGTCGGCGCCGAGTTGTTCGACGGCGTATTCGACGATGCCGGTTTCCGGCGCGGCGCCCGACGTGTCGACGACGATGTTGGGAAAAGGTTTCACTGCCTGCACGCCGCGCACGCCGCAGCCGGTGAGATGCGCCATGATGATGCGTACTTTGGGGAAGCGTCGGGCGAGAGTCGTGACGTCTTCCGGATCGGTGTGGAACACGCGTTCGCCGATCTTCGTCATGCTCCACGCGTGCTGGAGCACAATGAGACCGTTAGCCTGAGCGGCTTCCATCAACGGACGCATCGCGGGGTCTGAGGCGTTGTTGGCGATCTCGAGCTTCAGACCGCGGAAGCCCCGCGCCACGCAACGCTCCACTTCCTGCCAGACTGCCTGCGCGCCAAGCGTGGGGTTGAGGTGGCAGAAGCCGGTGATCAGGTCCGGATGGCGCTGCATGAGGCTGTAGGTCTCGTCGTTGATGATGCGCAGCTGCGCGGAGCTTGGGGAGCGACCGAAAGCAAGTACGTCACCGAGCGCGACGAGGTGGCGGATGCCGTGGGTGCGTGCCCGGGCGAGCAATTGTTCAGCGCCGGCCTGACCTCGCCGGTCTTGGCGGAAAATCGGATGGGCGTGGATATCGATGATGCGCATGGCGGACGGCATTTACCTGGCGAAGTGGCGTGCGACCTTGGCAAAAGCGTCTGCGGTCTGGTCGATAAATTCTTCCGTGAATGCTGGACTGATCGGGAGTGAGATGCCGTCGGCAAGCATGGTTTCAGCAGCGGGGCAGTGGACATGGCGGTAGTCCATGGTGGTCAGACCGGCTTCGCGCAACGGCCAGCAGCCCGCGAAGAAATCGTGATTTTGGAAAAGCGGATATTTGTAGATGGGCTTGGGAATGTATCCGGCGACGGCCTGCGCGCCTTCCGCGAGGAGGGCGGCCACAAATTCGTCACGCGTGCAGTGAAAGTGCGCGGAGTCCATGCGCAACAGACAGAACCAAAAACTGTGGGTGTTGCGTGAATCGGTTTCAGGCAGTGCGATGCCAGGCAGAGCGAGTTCATGCAGGTGATTCAGCAGCCGTTTTCCCAGATGGATGTGTTGCGCAATAATGCCGGGAAGCTTGCTGAGCTGGGCGGCGGCGACGGCCGCCTGCGGTTCACTCATGCGGTAGTTGGGTGCAAGTGATTCCGGATTCCGACTGTTGGTTGCCCGGTCATAATTTTTGTCGCCCCATTTGGCGAGGGTGGGACCAAACCGGGTATCATTGGTCGCAACGATGCCACCGTCTCCACAGCTGACGTGCTTGAATTCGTTGAATGAGTAGCACGCGATATGCCCGAAAAGACCGACGGGTTTTTCTCGATAAGTGGCGCCCCACGCCTGGGCGCAGTCCTCAATCACATAAAGATCGTGCTCGCGCGCGATGGCCATGATCGCGTCCATGTCACACGGATTTCCCGCGAGGTGGACGACCATCAGGGCTTTTGTCTTTGGCGTGATTTTCCGCCGGATATCGTCTGGATCAAGATTGTAGGAGTGTGGATCGATATCGGCGAAAACCGGCACGCACTGCTGGTAGAGCGCGCCGATTACAGAGCCCATGTCGGTGACCGGCGAAGTGATAATTTCGGAGCCCGGAGGAAGTTGTAGCGACGCCACGGCGACGTGAAGTGCCGCGGTGCCGGAAGAGGTGGGCATCGCCCATTGCAGCGGGTACGTCCGTCGGAATTCATTCAACAGGGCAGCGCACTGCGGGCCCTTCGCGTAGAAGAGGGTGTCCTGTTCGACCATCGCGGTGAGGCGTTCAAGTTCCTCGCGCCCCCAACGGTGGTGGACGGGCCGGACGGCGGTGACAGTTTTGGATCCGCCGTGGAGGGCGAGGGTGGTGAGGGCGGAAGCATTCATAATTAGCAATGGAGTCGGGAAAAAGTGCGGTGGAACTAGGCGGTGGCCGTCGCGCGGGCGGCGACACGCCGCAAGGCAAAGCCGATGAGAAGCAGAATTGCTCCGGCCCAGAGATTGTGAGTGGACGGCGCGACGGGGGATGAAGGCAGTGCGGTGCAGATGATCAGTACGCCACCCAGGACCAGCGAGATGGTTCCGATGACGCCGTAGACCGCGAGACCCTGGGTGTTGGTGAGGGGAGCATCGGGCACGGGGGTTTGAAAATCCGTTTCAAGCCGGGAAAGTTCGGCGTGTCGCGGATCAGTGGCGCGAAACCAGCGGGCGGAAATCGCGAACACCAGCGTCGCGGTTACCGCCTCGCTAAGAACATTGCGGGCGAGGGGATTTTCCGGCCAGACACGGCAAAGCATCAGCGTGATCGCAACCGCGAGCGCGGCGGAACACGACGCCATGCCGGACCACCACGGAGTTTTCCGGTAGATCATGCCGAGTGCGACTGGCATCATAAAAGCGGCAGTAAGGGAGTGATATTGCAGCGCAAACTCGAACGCTCCGCCGAAGCGCGGAATATAAAATGCCACCGCGATGCCCAGTGCTCCCACAATGAACATCGTGAGCTGTGCAACCCGGAGCTGCAGTTTGTCGGAAGGTTCGACTCCCGTGACTCGCTTCCGCAATGGGACATAAACATCGCGGGTGATCGTGGCGGCGAGCCAGTTAAAGGCGTCGTTGGCCTGACCGAGGGTGGCGGAGAGCACCGCCGATACGACGAAACCAATCAGGCCGTGTGGTAGCAAAAGCAGCGCGAGCGAAACGTAGGATGCCTCGGTCGGTTCCTTGAGTGCGGGCCACAGTGCCGTCATGTCCGGGAAAATTACCCGCGCACCCATCACAGGTAGAATCCAAAGGAGAGGCGCAAAGAACGAAAGCGCCGCGCAGAGCAGCGCCATCTTGCGGGCACCCCGTTCGTCAGGCACGGAATAGTAGCGTTGAGCGAGCGCCCAGGCGACATTGTAGCCGAGGAGGCAGTTGATAAAGTATCCGAGCAGGAACCAGGGATTGGCCGACGTGCCGTTGAGCGTGTCGAGATAGTTGGCGGGCACTTCACGAATGAGGCGTTCGAAACCAGCGAAGATTCCGTTGCCTTGACCGAGGTAGCGGTAGGACACGGGGAATATAATCACAGTCATCACGACGATGATGATGGACTGCACGGCGTCTGATAGAACAGCGGCCCACAGTCCGCCGATGACCGTGTAGAGCACCATGACGACACCGACGCAGAAAATGGAGAGTTGTAGCCCGCTGACGCTGAAACCGGCGATAATGAAATTTTGACTCCCAAATCCCAGCGCAGTCGAAACGAAGATGCACAAAATATACAGACCCTGACCGATGCCGACGATTTGCGGGACGATGGCGGTGACCGAATAGAAATAAGTCGTGGATGATGAGTAGCGCCGGGTAAGAAACTGCAGCGGAGTATCGAGACGTGCCCGCCGCCACATTTTCGCGAAATAAAAATACCCGAGCAAATAGGCCCAGGTCGCCATGGAAAATACCACGATCGCCCCGACGCCGATCCGGTAGGTGTAACCTGCCGCGGCAACGAACATGAAGGCCGAGAAACCCGAAACCCAGTTGGAAAGTCCCGCGAGAACCCAGGGGACTTGTCCGCCACCCTTAAAATAGTCTTCGGTTCCCCGGTTCTTCTTTGCGGAGTAAACACCGACCCAGATGACGATGACGAAGTAGAGCGCGATGAGCCCGTAATCGACCGCGTTGACCGTATTAAAAACGAGCATGGTCAGGTGGAGGAGACCAGCGTTGGAATTTGTCCCGGCGCTGTGCGCAAAATTGTGCGGAAGGATTTGCCACGATGGATTCCGCTTACCTGCCACGAATCGCCCTCGCGGCGAACGTCGAACCTGGATGCCGTTTCGCCGGTGGGAGCCGTTGTGTTGATCGTAAGAATCTCGTGGCTGACGTCAGAGGCGGAAGTCACTTCAACGAAGGAGTAAACACCCTCGATTTCAGGAAGGTTCAGCTTGCCGGTAACGCAGCTGACTTTGTTGTTCACGGCATGAACCGTGGCCTGCAAGTGGGCGAAGGGCCGTTTGATTTGAAACGTGGCGTCATCGGTGCTCGCTTCTCCGTGTCCATCATCGTTGAAAACTTGAAAACGCAGTTGCACCGGTTGCGGCGAACTCAGATTCACCCGGTCGACAATCAGGAGAACATCGGGTTTCAGCAGGAGAAGGGTACGCTCGACGAGTAGCACCGTGTCATTGACGAGCTGGTAGGCATCGGTGGCATCGCTGGTAACGAGCATCCAGTCGGAGCCGGTCTGGTAGGAAGTGATGTGCGAGAATGCCCACGAGGAATTGGTGCCTTCACTCCCGTCGTGATATTGGTGACCCCGGCTGTTGATCAGCACGGCGGTGTGAGCTTCGGTGAGACGCAACCTCCAGCGCGGGTGCTTGGGATCGTACGCTGCTTTGAACGGATCGTTGAAGAGACGCTCGCCGTGTGCCTTGAAGAGAATGCTGTTGCGATCGGCATGCTCGTGATTCGCCGGACCGCCGCTGCGAAAGGCGACAACCGTGTCCCCGGCCTTCCACCCGGTGCGCGAGATCACCCAGTCATTGCTCATCCGGATATCGTGCAACTCAGTCGGCGGCGGGGTGGACGGAACAGCGGGATTATACCAGAATGCCGCGTGGTACAGTTTCATCACCCCGGTGTTTTGGGCGACGTACTGGCTGAGCGAATCACCGGAATTTTGAGCGACCCACGTTGCTGCAGAGACATCGATGGCGGTGCCACCATCACCGAAATTTACGAGACCGTGTTGAGGTTCCAGTACTCCTTTCGGAACGCCGTTGTAAGCTTTTTTCTCGTTTGGATTCGAGTACGCTTCTCCCTTCGTCGGCATCGCCATGCAAAGTGCGTAGCGAATGGTGCCGGGGTAATTGATGAGTTTGCGGTCATCAATGCCGAGCCGGCGGTTGAGCACATCGGCGAGGATTGCCAGATGCATCGTGGTGTAACCCCAGTAGCCGACGCCTTCATCGTAGGAACCGTCCGAACCATACATTACGGAGAACGCCTGCGCGCTCTGTCGCGACATCTCCAGCCACTTCGTCGCCTCCGGATGACGGCCGTGTAACCAGGTGGCAGCGAGACCGAGCGCCGCAGTCGGAATGACCTTGAGATTCGTCGCGTTGAGAATGAGCGGCCAGCGGCGGAAATCGATTTTGACGGGGAAATTGGCCTCGGGATTAAACCCCCAACCCTGCACGCGGTCGGGATATTTCATCCCATAGAGGGTGAGGTAGCATGCGGGTGCGCCTTTGGCGGCGAGCTGGTGTTCGGCTTCGGCGATGAGGGCGGGTGCGAGATGGCTGCCGAGCCAGTCAAGCGCGCAGCACACGGCGATAATTCCTTCGGAGGCACGCTGAATGCCGATGGTGTGTTTGCCGGCTTCGAGGAAGTAGTCCCATCGCGGATAATCGAGAATCCGGCTCAGGGCCAGTTGAGCAGTCTCGAGATTTTTGGGATCACCGTAGAGCACGAACGCCAGTGCGGAGTGTTCGAGAATAGTCCGCGCTCGCGCGAAATCGGTGACGTGATCGGTGAGCTTGAGTTCGTCGCGCAGGAATTTTCGCTCGGCAGTGTGGTCAAGGCCGGTGAGCTCGGCGTTGATGACGGCGAAGCGCGGGTTCACCAGGTTTGCGCGGATGCGCGGAAGATCGGCAGCGTCGAAGAACAAGCCGCGTTTGCTGCCGGGGGCTGGTGTGAAAGAGCCGGCGGGTGGGGCTTCCGTCCCACCGAGCGGCAGACGAGCCAGCGGAAGGGCGGAGATTAAAGCCGCGGTCGTCTTTAGGAAAGATCTGCGATTGGTTAAAGACATGGCAGCGGGAGTCAGCGGATCGGGACCGGAGGGGACAGCGGCGTGGAAAATTCATAATCGCCGGAGCCGACCGTGACCACGACACTCTCTGCTTCGATACCGACGGCGCTGACGCCGGGAGCGTTCCGAACCGGCCGGCCCGATTCAGAAATGAGCTCTTCAGTTTTGGCGGAAAGATAAACTCGAGCCGTGGTGTTTGCCGGGATGCTTACATTCAACACGAGATGGTGTTTCGTTCTGCGCCAGTGGCTGGAAATCGTGCCCACGGGAGTTTGCCGGGAGCATTCAACAAAAGACAGGACGGTCGGGAACGTTGGGCGAATCACGATTTCGCGAAAACCGGGTGAGCCCGGTTGGATTCCTCCGAGACGGGAGAAAAACGTGGCATCGGGACCGGAGAACATCGCGTGGTCATGCGTTTGCATGCTGCCACCGTACGACCATTGTTCCCACGTGGTTGTCGCACCGTGCGCGATTTGATCGGCGAAGCCAGGATAACCGGGGCGGGTAAGCACCGCGAGCGCAAGGTCGGCGAGACCATGGTCAATCAGGACGTCGAAAAGATAGCGTGTGCCGAAGATACCGGTGTCGAGGTGGCCGCCATTCGTTCCTTCGATTCGCTGCCGCAATGCGGCGACGGCGGCCGGGCGCTTTTCCGCGGGCACGAGATCGAAGGCGAGCGGCAGAATCGACGTGACCTGGCGGCCGCTGCTATAGGTGGCTGTCTTTGCATTGAAGAAACGTTTTTCGAAATCCTGAACCAGCTGGTCGGCGAGTGCGGCGTAGTGGTCCGCTTTCGCTTTGTGGCCGAGGAGTTGCGCGGTGTCCGACACGATGCGCGCACAGCGAATGAAAAATGCGCGCGCTACGAGTTCACCTTCGCTGAAACTGCCTTCATACGAACCGTCCAGGTTGGGTGCGGCCCAGTCGCCAAAGCCTCCGCTCCAGTATTTGCTCTCTACGGCGGTGGTAGCGAACTTGTCCACCACTTGCTGCATATTGGCGAAGTGTTTTTCGAGGATGCGGCGGTCGCCGTAGTTCTGATAGAGGAGAAACGGGAGCACGACTTGATCGCCGGTCCAATTCGGCAGATTGCCGCCGTCGCTCGCGATATCGTTCAGCCATTTCGTGTAATAAGGTCCAAGCGCGAAGTTGCACATCGCGGCGTCCTCAACGGCGAGCGAGTCCATCTGGCACGGCGTGCGTTCGTCACGCGTGGCGGTGTCGGTGGGAATGCCGACAAGATTGTTGGCGATCGTCCATTTGAAGTTCTGGTGGATGCGGCTGATGAGTTCGTCGGAGCAGCGAAAGGAGCCCGCTTCCTCCACGGCGGCGCGCACGGCACGTCCGGTGAGACTGTCCAGCGGCGGCGCGCCGGGAAAGCCGGTCACTTCGACGTAGCGGAAACCGTGGTAAGTGAAGCGCGGCTCGTAGATTTCAGTGCCGTGACTGCCGAGTATGTATGTGTCGGTGGCGCGCGCAGCGCGGTTGGTTTTGGTGTCGAGCGTGCCGTCATCGTGCAATTCTTCCGCGTGGCGCAGCACGATCGTCGTTCCTGCGGGTCCGTTGGTTTTCAGACGCACCCAACCGGCGATATTTTGACCGAAATCGAAAATGAATAGGCCGGGTTTGGGCTCGGTGAGCTTGACGGCGCGCAGATCCGCCACGACGGAAAGTCCGGGGAACGGGCACGATTTGAGCGGGCCGTTCGGCGCAGTGCGCAACGCGACCGCGGTCCAAGCGCTCGCATCGAAGCCCGCTTGGCTCCAGTTCGTGATTTCGCGGCGCGCGTCGTAGGTTTCGCCGTGGTAGATATCATTTTCGATGATCGGACTGGCGGTCCATTTCCACGTGCCGTCGGAAACAACGGTCTGCGTCGAACCGTCGGTGAAAACAATTTCGAGCTGGAGACGGGCGGCCGGTGGTCCGTCCCAGCGATAGCCGTATTTCGAATAACTCTGGTTGTAGCCGTAACCCAGCCAAAGTCCGACGGCGTTCGCGCCGTTGGTCAGCAGAGCGGTGACGTCGTAGCTGTCGTAAAACAAACCTTTCGGATAATTGGAGTTTACTGGGGCCAGCACGCGTTCGGTGAGCTCGGTGCCGTTGAGCAATAGGCGATACCAGCCGGACGCGTAGACATGGGCAGTGGCACGGGCGATCGTGCGCGCGACGCGGAAATCGTGACGCAGGAGCGGGCTGTTGGTCTCGACGATGGGGCCGATCCAGTCGCCTTTCCAATCGGCGGGCGCGAGCAAGCCCGTCTGCCACCATGAGGGTTCAGACCACCCGGAGTCGTGGTTATCACTGTCCCAGACGCGCACGCGCCAGAAGTAGCGGGCGTCGCCTCGCAATGGTGCACCGCCATATGCGATGCCAAAAGTTTCCGAAGAGAATACTTTGCCCGTGTCCCAGAGATCGCCGGTGTTTTTCGCGAGTAGTTCGCGCGAGGAGGCGACGATGATCTGGTATGCACTCTGGCGTTGAGCGTGTTGGCCGGAGCGAAGCTGCCAGCTCAAGCGCGGGGCGGGGTCATCGATACCCAGCGGCTGTTCGCGACTCTCGACGCGCAGCCGTTCGACGGTGACGCCGCGGGCCGCGCTCACGAGGAGTACGCTTGCAATCAAGAGTGGGACAAGGCGGGGCACGGCGGAAGACGATTACTTCTTGTAGCCTTCGAAATGTTTGGGATCGGCGGGATCCTGATAACGCGTCGTGTATGTTTTGTTGGACGCGGCAAGCTTGAGAAAGACGTCGAGCGGCACGACCTCGGTTGGGCCGTCGAGTTGCTTCACGATTTCCACGAGGCTGTTCACATCGTTGGATTCGCGCACGTGCACGAGGAGGAAATAGGGACGTTTCGCGTTCAGCGCGATGAGTTCATTGAGATCGGCGGTCACTTCGTCACGCGGACGTCGCGGATCGATGTAGTAATCGTAGGAAATCATCGGACGGGTGTCGCGGAGATCGCGCGTGCGCGCCGGGCCGTAGCCGTTGATGAAGCCGATGACGTTTGGGAAAGCGGTGTAATAGCGATCCACTGTTTCCTTGGTGAGATCCGCATTGCCGAGATTTCCGTCGGCGGCGGAGTTGTCCATGATTTCAAGGATGCGTTCGTCGAGGATGCCCATGAGTTCATTGGCTTCCTTCATCAAGAGCGGGAAACGTTCGGCCGGGATGTGATTGGGATACATATAGCCCGGACCGGAAAGACCGCCGATAAAGTAATCGTTGGGCGTGGCGCTTTCGTGAAAATATTCGAGTGCAGCGGGAGAAAATTTAACCCAGTTCATCGTGACCTGCCAGGCGAAGGGCAGTTTGCCGCGACCCGGTTTCGTCCACACGCCGATGCCGATGCTGTCGGATTGGACGAAGGCGAGATAGACTTTTTGTTCAGCCGTTAACTTTGCGTCGCGAGCAACGTGATGGGTATTGGTGAATTTGAAACCCGGGGTAAAACCAAACTGACAGTTAAAGCTCAGGTTGGGCAGGTTGTGCAGGCCTTCCATTTTGAGACCGTAACCGGAGAGCAGCGTGGTGTGTTGTTCCTCGGTGTCCTTGCCGTAAGAATGCCAGCCAAAGACGGTTCCCCCGGGTATGAGTTGGGATAGCAGCTTCTTTTCAAGGTCCAGTTCTTCCGCGTGCTTCGGATTGGCGGAGAGGTCGTGGAAAAACATTTTTTGACGAACGCCCCAATCGGCCATGCCCGGCATGCGCACGGCGCCGGCGTGTCCGCCCATGAGCATGAGCGAGTCGTGCGTGCAACGAGTCCAGTAACGTTCCACCGCATCGGTGTAGATTTGCGCGTCAGTGCGCCCGGTGTAACGGCCACGGAGGTCATCGATCGGTTTCAGGCCGTGTTTTTCAACCATCGGAATCAACGCGGGAGTGACCACGAGCGCGTCGTCGAGTCCGGCGATCGTGAACGCGACGTTCAGCGTGGCGGGAACGGCGGGATCCCACACCACGTATCCTTTGGCGCTGCTGGCGAAGTGGGTAAGCGCGTCTTCCGTGGACTTTATCTCAGTGAACGAAACGCCGTGCTTGCGCTGATAAAATTCGAAGAGCGGCTCCGTGATTTCCCACTGGTATTCGCGTGGATGAATGACGTAGAGCTGCGGGGCGGAGCGATTGGCCAGACCCTGCAGACTGAGCAGCAGTACTTTTTCCGGCAGGCCGCCGTCGACGCGCCAGTCGAGATTCCAGCGCATATAGGAAGCGGTTTTGGCCGGCGTGGCAGCGAACGCGCTGGACGCAAAGACGAGGGCAAGAAAAACGATGAAGCGGCGCATAAATTATTTCTCCGTGAGAACCTTGGTGAAACGGTAGACGAGAGGACGGGGGCGCGAGCTGTGCAGCTCGATGAGCAGTAGTTCGCGGTCGCCCTCCACCAGCCGGTACTCGGAGTAAATCCGCATGAGCGCCTGTCCCTGTGAAATCTCAATTGGTGCGTCCGCTTCGACGCGAAGCGTGCGCTGGTTATCAAGCCACGACGCGCGCACCGACGCGGCCTGTCCTTTGGCGGGATAGAGCGCCATGTGGCGTTGCTCGACGCGGAAAAAATTTGGAAAGGTCGCTGCGTGTGCGGTGTCGATCACGTTGCTGGTGGAAAATTTGGTCGAGTGCCACTGCATGTCGTAGCCCAGCGTCACGTGGTTTGCTTCGAGTCGGATGACGAGATCCCATTCCGACCAGCCGTCGAGTGCGGTACTGCGGGTTTTATCGAGCCGCCAGCGTCCTTCGAATGGAGAGCTCGCGTGGGCGAGGGCGAGAAGGAGAAGGGAGAAAGGAGCGAGGAGAAGGAATTTTCGGAGTTGTCGCATGAGAAGCAGGATACGAGAGGTGGATTGCTTTATTTCGCGTCGCGGAAGCGGAGTTTTTCTTCGTCACGGTCGAGATAGGGAATGCCATCGGTCATCCACCCGGGGGCGGGTGCGCCCTTGAGAAAGTGATCGAAGAACTGGTGCATGCGCTTCGCGAAATCCTTTTGGTCAGCGCGGCGGCGCAGACTGTGCAGCTCGTTGTTATAGTTGAAGAGGTAGGCTTCCTTGCCTGCGCGGCGGAGTGCGAGGAAGTACTCCACCGCCTGTGGCCACGGCACGATGTCGTCGTGATCATTGTGCATGATCAGCAGCGGAGTTTTCACCCGGTCGGCGAGAAACACCGGCGAGTTCTCGATGTAGAGCTGCGGCGACTGCTGGAGCGTGGCGCTGATGCGGCTCTGGTTTTTCTCGTATTTAAACTGGCGGGAGCGGCCGGAGCTGTCGCCCATTGCGGCGGAGGCGCTGGTCATGTTGCCCACGATCGCTCCGGCTTGGGCAGCGCGGAAGCGGTCGGTTTGCGTGATGATGTAGCAGGTCTCGTAGCCGCCCCAGGAATGCCCTTCGAGGCCGAGTGCGTTTTCGTCGACGTAGCCCTGTGCGACGACGGCATCGACCGCCGCCATGACGCATTTATAGGCACTCCGTCCGGGGTGTCCGGTGGTGTAGACAATGTCCGGCATGAGCACGATGTAGCCGTTGCTGGTGTAGAACGCCGGGTCGATGACCACGGTGGGGGCTGGCGCCATGAAGCGATTCACGATCTGTGAGAGCCGTTCGTAGATGTACACGATCATCGGGTACTTCTTCTTCGGGTCGAAGTTCGCCGGCTTGCAGAGCATGGCGGATAAGTTCTGGCCGTTGGCGCGGTAGTTGATCAGTTCGGCCGAGCCCCAGAGGAAGGGCGCAAGCTGCGCGCCGCCATTGGAAACTTTGCGCGGCGTCGCGAAATGTGAGTTGGTCACGAGCAGATCGGGAAATTCATCGAAGCGTGAACCGATCAGCAAATGCGTGTCGGATTCAGTTGCGCGTCCGGCGTAGCGGTAATCCTTGGCGGACCAGAGCAGGCGCTCGGGCGTGCTTGAGCCGGCGGTGGCAAAACGGAGGAAACCCGTGTCGCGGGTGACTTCGTTTTCAGCGCGGAAAGTGAGCGGGCCGCTTAGATCGATGCCGCGTTTTTCTTCGCCGGGCTCGTTGACTTCGAGCGGCTGGAGGCGGAGTTCGAGTTTGTTTTTGCGACCGTAGCCTCCGGTGAGGTTGCGCGAGGGACGCCCATCGGGGAACACCTGCCAGAGATCATAGCGGTCGTAGACGAGTAGCGACTGGCCGTCGCGCGCCCAGCCGGAGGTGCCATACGCTCCCGGCATTTCCGGCATGTCGTGGCGCTCATCATGCACGGGGTACGGCAGCGTTTTGGTGAGCGGGTGCACGGAGCCATCACGGCCGTCGACGGCGAACCACTGTTTGTCGGCATAGTAGGCAATCCAGCAGTTATCGTGCGACCAGCGCACGCCGGCCTTTTCGCCGAGCTCGCGAACCACCAATTTCCCTTCGCCAGTCGTGGCGTTCACGAGGTACAGATCCTGATAGATGCCGTCGTAATCGACGCGGCGGCGGTAAGGACGATCATCAAAACCGAAGGCGAGGGAGCCGTCGTCATTGAAGGTCAGCGTCTGCAAGGTTGGATCGGCGAGAGGGATGAAACGACCGGAGGCGAGGTCGAGTTCGCCGACGTAAGAGCGCGTGCGATCTTTATCGGCGCGCACTTTTTGGTAGGGCTGGATGAAGTCGTCGTTCCAGCGCCAGAGATCGGCGTGCACGCGTTCCTCGTCGAGTTGTGACGCGACGCGCGGGTCGGGCGTCTTGGGCGCGGGCGCGGTTGAGACGTAAAGTTTGCTGCCGTCGTACGAGAATGCGGGAGCGGCGGCGGGACTAATGATCGAGCCGGCAGGGATCCCCGAGGCGCTGGCGTCGAGTACCTTGGTGGCTTCGGTTGCGCCTCGCTGCCAGCGATAGACGGAGAGACGTGGCGTCGCGGTGGTGGCGTCGTCGCGATCGCCCAGGAAGGCGGCCTGTGATTGCGTGCGGTCCCAGGCGAATTTCCGGTAACGGCCGGCGCCGCGCGCGAGTGCGACCGGCACAGAGGAGTCGCCGGGTGCGATGGCGAAAATTCCTGTGGTGAGGACGTCGCTCGCGGAGACGGTGTAGACGAGCGTTTTGCCGTCGCGCGCGAAGGAATAGTCCGTGACGTTGTCGAAGGTGCGTTCCGCGCCTGAGGTGAGGTCACGCAGAATCAGTGCGCCGGATGTCCGGAGGTAAGCGACCCACGCGTCGCCGCGTGCGGGGACTTGAAAGTTTTTCACACCGGAGAGGCGGGTAACATTTCCCGAGGCAACATCGATGATCGCCAATCCCTCGGGCGGCAACTCCGCGGCGGGTTTGCCGGCGAGGGTTTCGGCACGGGCGGGAAAAAAGTTGGCGATGACGAAGCGGGCGTCGCTCGTGAAGACCGGTGTCACGGTGCGCCGTGGCGGCGGACGTTCCGGATCGGCGTCGGAGCCGCCCATCGACGTGGGTGGTAGAGCGCCGACCGGTACGCGGCTCTCGCGGTTGCCGGCCAGCTCGCGGATGATCACATCGCCGTCGCCTTCCAGTGGCATGTACGCGTAGGCCAGATAGTGGCCGTCCCGTGAGAGCACCTGGCCGGTGATCGCGCGGAAGGCCTCGAAATCGTCGTGCGAGAACGCACGCTTGGCGGGATCTGCTGCGGGACTCGAAACCGTGATGCAGGTCAACCCGATCGCGACGAACAAGACGGGTTTGCGGAATGGGAGAGGGAATGCTTTCGAACCCCGTTTGTCATTCTGAACGCAGTGAAGAATCCACGTCTTTGACGGCGTGCACCCCATGGATCCTTCGTTGCACTCAGGATGACGGTTGCGGGTGTGTTTATTCCTTTTTTCACGCAAATCGCGGAACGAATTATTCGTGGAACGGTGGTCGCCGGTTTCCATACCGGCGACAGGAGATTTTCGAGCGCGCCGAAGCGTCGGTATGGAAACCGACGCCCACCTGATTGCATCGATACGGCTGAGTCCACAGGCCGGGAGGCCCGTGGCTACGCGGAACAAGTCGTGGCCCTTTTTGAGAATACCGTCTAACGTGCGGGTGAAAAAACGACGATGCATAGCGCGTGTAATATCGGTTGCGGCGTCTTGATCACGGAGTGCTGCTCACCGGATCAGTCGGCTGCTTGTAGCGCGTCTTGTAGGTCTGCGCGCCGGCGGCGAGATTCAGGAAAACGTCCAGCGGCACAATTTCCACGGGTTCGCTCAAGTGATTCACGATCGCGGAAACTTTTTCCACCGTGTTGCTCTCGCGCACGTGGACCAGCAGGAAGTACGGGCGCTGTGGATTGAGTTCGATCAGTTCGTCAAGGTCGGCGATCGCCTCGTCTACGGGACGGTTCACGTCGAGGTAGTAATCGTAGCTGATGAAAGGCTGGCGACCGCGCAGATCGAAAGTCCGGGCCGTGCCGTAACCATTGATGAAACCCAGCACGTCGGGAAATTCGTGATAGTAACGGTCGACAACTTCCTTGGGTAGATCGGTATTGCCAAGATGCCGGTTGCCCTCGGAGTAGTCCATGATTTCGAGGGCGTGCAGATCGAGTTTTGTCATGAGCTCACGGCCCACTTTCATGAGTCCGGGAAACTTATCCGCGGGGATGGCCTTGGGGTACATGTATCCTGGACCAGAGAGACCGCCGATAAAGTAGTCGTTGGGCGTTTTGTCCTCGTAGAAATACTGAAGGGCGGGCGGATTCATCCACGCCCAGTTCATGAGCACCTGCCATGTATAAGGGATTTTACCGCGACCGGGTTTCGTCCATGCGCCGATGCCCATCGCGTCGGTGGCGGCCGCGCAAAGATAGATTTTCTTTTCCGGTTTTAAGGTTACGCCGGGCGCGACGTTGCGGTTGTTGGTGAACTTAAAATCCGGGGTGAGGGGAATTTGCGAAGTGAAGGAAACATTCGGCAGGTTGTGCAGGCCTTCCATGATCAATCCGTAGTTGCCGACGAGGGTGGTGTGCAGTCCTTCCGTGTCCTTGCCGTAGGAATGCCAGCCCAGGACCACGCTGGCGGGATGCTGCTGGCCCAGGATTTTTTTCAGAAGCGCGAGTTCCTCCGGGTGCTTGGGATTGGCGGACAAATCGCTGAAGAACGCGCGTTGTTGAATGCCGAAGTCGGCGACGCCGGGTTGCATTTCCGCGCCGGCGTGGCCGCCCATGACGACGTAATAGTCGCGTGAGCATCTGGCCCAGTAATTGTCGTAAGCCCATTGGTAGATTATGTGATCGGGCTGGCCGGTGAATTTGCCGCGCAGGTCCACGACGGGGTTGAGGCCGTGTTTCGCGGCGAGGGCGAGTTGGTCTTCATTGACGACCAGCAAGTCTTCGACGCCGGAAATCGTGAAGGCTACGATCAACGAGGAGCGCACGGCTTTGTCCCAAACGACGCAACCGCGCGCGGATTTTGCGAAGCGGCTCAAGGCCGCATCGGCGTCGTCCAGGCCGAGTCGATCGAATTTCACGCCATGGCGTTTCTCCAAAAAGCCGATGAGGGGATGGACGATTTCCCACTGCCAGTTTTTGGGATATTCGAGATAAATTTGCGGAGTATCACGGTTGGCGAGTCCTTGAAGTGATATCAGCAAAGCGTGGATGGGCACGTCGCCATCCATGCGCCAGTTTTCAGAAAGCGGAATGAGCGTCGCGGTGGCCGGCGCATGTTCCTGCTGGTGCAGCGTGGGCATCGCGACGGCCTGCGCGCAGACGAGGGTGAGACCGAGGAGAAGCACCGTTGCCACCTGCTGGCGGCCCGGTGTTTGTCCGCAATTCTTTCTGCGGAAAATTGAGGCAAAGCTTTTTTTCATCGGGCGACGCGGGTGAACACGTAAACGATGGGCTTGTTGCGCGTGCTCCGCAGTTCGGTGAGTGTGAGTTGGTTTCCGGAAGCGGAAACTTTGTAGTCGCTGAGAATATTTACGGCTCGTGAGCCCTGTTGGGTTTCGAGAACGAGGTCGGTTGAAAGACGGAGAATACGACGCGCGTCGAACCATTCGGCGTGCACTCGCTTGTCGTGGCTCTCGCTGATATAGGCGCCGAGATGACGGTTGTCCGGCCACATGTCGACGCGGACAGTATCCGTTTGGCCCGCGTGAACGGTCATGTCGTCGGTATAGGCACGAATGCCCCAGGCGAGACTGCGATGAAAAGAAATGCGATCGTCCTCGATCGCGATGGTCAGCTGGTAGTCTTTCCACGGACTGAGTTCAGTGCTGCGGGTGAGATCGATGTGCCAGGTGCCGGCGAGCGGGGAGACTGGATTTGCATCCGCGGCGTAAAGGCGGCCGACGGTGATCCAAAAGAAAACGACGAGACAAAATATCGAACGCGACATGACAAAAATTAAACGAAGTTTTAAAAAAAGAGGCGGAGGCCATGGGAGCCTCCGCCTCGATCAGTAAGATACTACCCGGTGCAGGAGGAACCGCTTAGAACGAAAGCGTGTTCGTCAGCATCCAGACGCGGGGAGGCGAGAGTGAATACGCGCCGCCCGTGCCAAGGTCGCCGCCACCATCCGAGTAGTCCTTGTCGAACAGGTTGGTGACGTTGAGGCCCGTCTTGATGCGATAGCCGCGGAATTCCCACGGATACTCAATGTTGGCATCGAAGACCCAGAAGTGACCTGCCGTGAGACCACCGTTCTTGGAGTCATACAGAATGCTGTTCTGAATGTTCATTTCAGACGAGTAGCGCGCACCAAGGCTGAGGCGCAGACCGCGTACGGGGCCATCCGTGATGGTGTAGGTATCGAATACGTTGAACCGGAACTCAGGAGTGCCGGGCATGCGGAAATCGTACGTGTAATAACGTCTCGCGAGCGTGGCGGCATCAGTTGCAGTGGGGTTGATGCTCGTGTCGAGAAGTGTCCTGGCCTTCCACAACCACGAGCCGCTGACCACCACCTGATTGTTGCGGACCGGGGTGTAGATGAACTCAACTTCTGTACCTTCGACGCGGCGCTTCGAAGTGTTGGAATACAAACGTACGCCACCGATCGGGTTGCTGGTGCTGAACGTGCCGGTCAGGTTGGGACCGCTCCAGTTCAACGGCTCGAGCAGTTCGCGACCGACGTCTTCCAGTGCTTCACCTTCACGATCGAGGCGGAACACGGAAAAAGTGCCGACGAGTTTCTGGTTCCAGAGCGATACTTTGACGCCTGCTTCCGAATTCACGCCGGTTTCGTTACCGAGTACATCATCAGCCCCATTGGCGCGGAGACGGGCAAGTTCCTTGTTCCCATCGAGGCCGAGTTCGGCCGCATGGGTCACTACTGCGCCAGGGGTATAGATTGCACCGGTAGCGCTATTGGGGCGGAAGGAATGGCTCTGTGAGACATAGACGGTGATATCCTTGGTGATATCATAGGAGAGACCAGCCATCCACGAGGTGCCCTTTTGCTTCAGGAAGGAACCGAGGTAGAAACTGCCCAGGGTGTTGTTGGTGCTGGTGCCGGTGGGATCAGCGGCGCCATTACCGATGCCGTATGGGTTGTACTGCGTCGGATCGAGGATGTCGCGCATGTCCGCGTCACCAACGTACCACGGCGGATTGGAACTGGCGCGCTGGCCGCCATTCGGATCGAGGAAGGTCCAGCGATAGCCACCCATGACGTGCAGCTTGTCCTGCAATGCGTCGGCCTGGTAGTTGAGGTACCATTCCTTGCGGATGGGTTTGCCGGCGTCGACGATGCCACGATCGGTGGCGGTGACGCGGCTGATGTCAGGAGCAACTTGAACTGAGGGATCGTAACGTTGGAAAACTTGAAACGAGTTGAGCGGCAGGCCGGCGCGATCTTTGAGCGTCTGGAACGCAAGGCCCCAGGTATAGGCATTAAACTGCGGCGGAATGTTCGTCGTCCCATTGGGGGGCAGCAGCGGATTGTAGTTCAGCGAAGCGCCAGGGATGTTGCTGTAGATATAGGGATTGCCGTAGCCGGTGTAGTGCTGATCGGCGATGTTGAAGAGTCCGCCGATGAGCAGCTTGTTCTTCACCGCAGCAAAATCCTTCTTCAGTACGAGATCGAGCTGGTGGTTGTGGGATTTGCGGAAATCACCGCGCTTGCCGAGACCGCTCATGTTGAATTCGTTGCCGTTACCCCATGGGTTGGCAGACGAGGTCAACGATTCGAACTGGCCGTTTTCCATCGTGTAGACGTAGCGTGCATCGAGGAAAGGGAATGGGCTGGCGTCGGCGGTGACTTCGATCACATCCGTCTTCTGTTTCGTGAAGCTACCACGACCGTAGAAGTTGAATTCTTCGTCGTGAACCCGGTTGCCTTGGAGGTCATTGTAATAACCACCGCGTGAAACCGTTTGATACAATGCCCAGTAAGGATTGTTCAACTCGATGCGCTTGAAGTTGCCCCAAGTCGCGTAGCTGTTACCCGCAAGCTTCGTCTGCCACTGGGCGAGAGCGTCGGGGGCGGCAGGGTTGACGCCCGCGGCGGTCAACAGTGAGGCACTGGGCGCCTTATAGTCCTTGAAATACTGTTCGTTATAGATCCAGGAACTGTCGTCCTGGTTACGACGCATTTCTGAATGCTCGACTTCAAGGTTGATGGTCAGCTTCTCGAATGGCTTGAACGTGATCGAGGGCGTGACGGAGAAACCCTTCTGATATTCCCAGTCCTTGTCGCCGTTGAGATTGTCCCAGGCGCCAACGATGCGGAACGCCGTGGTCTTGTTGAGCACGGTGTTCTGGTCGTAAGCGACATGCTGGTCACCCACTTTCTTTCCCTGCCCGCCATAACCATAGCTGAGGGTGGTGGGGACGGAGGAGAATTGTGGCTTCTTTGTGACGAAGTTGATCACACCGCCGGGATAGCCCAGGCCGTAGAAGATTGAGGCGGGTCCCTTGATGATTTCCACGCGGTCGATGTTATCGAGCGAGTAATCGGTGTAGCGGTTGACGCCGTTGCGCAAACGCTGGGAGATCGGGAAGCCGCGCAATTTCATGTTGCCGGAAGGCGTGGCGCTGTTGCCCGGGGGACGAATGCCCATGCGCGGATCGCCAGACGATGAGGCGACGTAACGCAGGGTGTCCTGGATGTCGCGCATACCGGTATCGCGCACGAAATCCTCGCTCAATACCGTGATGGAGAGGGGAACCTTTTGAATTTCAGCGCCGATGCGGGTCGCCGTGGCGGAATTGGTCTTCAGGTAGCCGTAGTCCTTCTCGCTGTTCACGATGAAGGGGGACAGGACGACAGTATCCGGATCCGCCGGAGCGGTGGAGGGGGTGGCGGAGGCGGCCACCGGCGTGGATGAAGCGGGCGCGCTGGCGGGAGCGGCCGGAGTTGAAGCAGGTGCGGCGGGCGCCGGAGTTGCTGCCTTGCTGGTCTGGATTTCTGCGAGCTGACGTCGCAGGGCGGCGTTTTCCTCTTGGAGACGGCGTACGGTATCTGCATCTACCGGCTGCCCGAGGGCAGTGGAGACCGAAAGCATAGCCGCCAGACCGACGGCCAGCGTTTGCTTGGCTCGATTGATCGGGGTATTCGGAGCTGGGTTCATTTCTGTGGTTGGGTTTGTGGTTCCGTTTGAGCGCGAGGCTTGGAGCTGGATCGCGAAAGGGTTGGGTGACTATTTGGCGATGCCGCTGCTTGCAGCCGGCAGCCGCAGTCGTGGAGAAATAGTGATGCCGGTGCGGCCGGTCACATCGGGGTTTTCGATGCGCCAGAGCAGGTGATCGATCACCTTGCGCACGAGCATCGGAAGATTCACGTCGATCGCCGCAGGTGAGTGGTCGAGGTTGTGATAAATGACTGGATTGTAGTTCCCGAGAACGGCCTCGAAATCGCGGCCAGCCTTTTTCCCGGCTTCACGCATCGCGCGAAAAAATGCGCCGCAGAAGTGATCCGCGGGCATGTAGAGACCGGTCGGCTTGGGGTTGCATTCCAACAAACGACGCACCAGCTCTTCGCTTTCCCCGTGGACCGGCGCGATCTCCAGATAGCTGACACCGGGATTCGACTGGCCGAGGATCGTGTGGACGGCGAGATTGAGTTCGCGCGCGCGTTCGACGAAAGCGCGGTTGCGATGAACAATGGCGCTGTAGTCGGGATCGCTCGAAATGACCGCGACAGCCTTGTGTCCCTGGGCTTTCAGGTAGTCGGCCGCCATCCGGCCGTTTTCCTCGTTGTTGGGTTCAACATAGTCGCCCGGATACGAAACCGACCGGCGCGTCATGAACCACACACTGGGCAACTCACGCAATTGCGCGAGGCACTCGGCGGACGGCTCCATGCCCTGGATGATGACGCCATCGAGTTCTTCGCTCGCGAGATTGCGTGGTAGTTGCGCCGGGGAGTTGGAAAAAAGAACCTTCAGGTCGATCTGGTAGCGCGTGTCTCCCGACGGAATCTGCATCAATTGCTCCTGAAACCAGTGGAGGTTCGGATTGTTCGCGCGCGCCCCAACGAACCACACACCGATGCGTCGTTGTTCGGTGGGCTTCGTCTTGGGGCCGCGGCGGCGGTTGACCGGCGCAGGCACGTAATTGTGCTTTAGCATCACTTCGCGAATTCGCGCGAGACTGTCCGGGGCGACCAGTTGCGGCTGGTTGATTGCGCGGGAAACCGTGGCGGGAGAAACGCGGGCTTTGTGAGCTATTTCGGTGAGCAGCATGATGGGTGGGGTGTGCGCTTATGAAAATTTCAGAGAAATGAATGAAAATTGATGCAATAATCGTCAAGCCATTTCAGCTGTAAGAGGGCAGGTCAGGGCATCGTGCGCGCCCGTTTTTGTGCGCGGGACCAGGCTTTCAACAGCTCTTCGCGGCAACGAATGGTGTCGGGCCATACCGGGGGATTGGTGCTGACGTTATAGCCTACGGTGGTGCCCAGTTCCGGGCACATCCACAGCTCGCCCCGTGGCTGCGGGCCCTCCAGCCAGACCGTGAACAGATTCTCGGCGAACTTCAGATAGTCGTGAAACTCCGGGGTGAGCTTGCCGTATCCGTTGGTGACAGGAATCTGGCAATGCTGGCTGCCGAAGGGGCGGCAGTGGAACATGTGTGAATGTTGGATCAGTTCAGGATCATTCAACAGCCGTTTGGAGAAATCCTCCGGCAGCATGTGTTTCATCACGGCAGGGTGCGAATGGTCCCATGTGATCGGGAGTAATTTGCCGGTTTCCCGTCTGTAGAGGCGCGCAATTTCAGCCAGTTTTTCCGGAGTTTCGGTGCAGGTGTCGCGGTGCGATTCGATATGGGCGGAAAGGCCGAGGCGCCGTGCGGCCTTGATGGTTCGGATAATCATCCGCGTCGCCGCAGCAGGGGGCGTGTCGTGTGCTCCCAGCATGCAGTTGATGTATTTGGCGCCCCCCGCCGCCTCGATTTTCAACAATGGCTCCACGTCCGAGCCATCGCGCGAAAACACGCGCCCGCAGATGCGGAGGCCGAGTCGTTGCAGATGAGGCGCAAGTTCAGGCCGGAACATTTCGGCGACACCGTCGAAGCCGGCGTCCTTGACGGCCTCGAGCTTGCGCTTGAGCGACCATTCACGTTTCGGGGTGGGATGGCCGACCAACGACCAAAGGGCGGCGCAAACGATCAAGCGGGATGGTGGTGAAACAACTTTCATGATTTTAATGAAAATAACTGAAAACAGATGTTGAAATATGCGGATTGGCCAGCGCATTTTTGGACCAGCAGTGTAATGGGATCCCAATTCAGCCGGGTTTTCTGCTCCTGCCGTACCCTGTCATGGCATCTCTTCCCTTTGTTCAACGTGCGTCGTGGATCTGGTCCGCCGAGGCAACCCATGCGGTTGCTCCGGCGGAGAACGCGTCGCCTTCGCACTATCAGGTGCGTTATTTCCGGCGCACGTTCGAAGTCGCGGCTCCCTCAGCCGCGGCGCTGACGGTGCACGTCTCGGCGGACAGCCGTTACGTTTTCTACTGTAACGGCGGGTTGATTGGACGCGGTCCAGCCAAGGGGGATGTGAACCATCATTTCTACGACACTTTCGATCTGTCGGCGCATTTACGTCCCGGCCCGAATGTTCTGGCGGCCATCGTGCTCGATATGTCCCGCGTCGCGCACCGGCCGGCGTTTCTCGGCGCACCTTGCTCGGTCATGACGTATGCCGGTGGCTTCGTGCTCGACGGATTGCTGACCGACCTCGCAGGTGAAACGCTCACGGACTTGCAGACCGATGCGCAGTGGCGCATCGCCGTGGATCGTGGTCACCGTTTTCAAAACGAGAATACCACCTTTGAAGGTTATCTGGGCTATTTCGAACATCGCATGTCCACGCTCATCCCGGAAAATTGGAACGGAATTAAATTTGATGATTCGTTGTGGGCTCCCGCCACGCTGCTGTTTAAAGCCGAGCTGCTCGCCAACCGCCGCGATCCCTCGAGTCCCTACGGGCTGATTCCGCGGATGATTCCGATGTTGGAGGAAGGAGCGCCCGAGTCTTTCCCGGAAGCGTTCGTGAAAGGAGGCGAAACGGTGTCGCCCGAGTGGCAGGCGCTGCTGCAAGAAGGCAAGGCGCTCACGCTCGCGGCTGGAGCAACGGTTGATGTGGTACTGGACATGGGCCGGCTGACGACTGCTTTTCCGCGACTCACGGTTTCAGGCGGGAAGGGAAGCACGGTGCGGTTAAATTACGCTGAGGCCCTGCGACTGCCGTGGAAGACGCCGGGAGCGGTGTTGTTAGGCAAACAGCAATCGCTCGCCAATCTCGCTTCTCATTTTGCTGATGAGAGCAGGGGCTGGACCTTTGACCGTCGCGGGGAAGTCACTGGATGGTGCGACATTTGGGAGCCGGCAGGGCGGTCGGAAATTTTTGAGCCGCTGCACTGGCGGGCGTTTCGCTACGTCGGGTTGCAGATCACGGTGGGTGCGGAACCGCTCACGCTTCACGCGGTGCAACAGCGTTTCACGGCGTATCCTTACCGGATCAACGCGTCGTTCGAGTCGTCAGATCCTGCACTCGATAAAATCTGGCAGGTCGGACTTCACACGATGCGGATGTGTTCGCACGAAACCTTCGAAGATTGTCCTTATTACGAGCAAATGCAGTACGCCGGGGACACGATGATCACGTCGAAGCTGGCGCTTCTTGCCACGGGCGATGCGCGATTGAGCCGCCAGGCGTTGTATCACTTCGACTGGTCGCGCCTGTCGGACGGTCTCACGCAGTCGCGATTTCCCTCGAGGCTCGTGCAGATCATTCCCGCGTGGAGCATTCATTGGATTACCACTTTGAAGGATTATTTTTTGTGCACGGGTGATCGCGAGACTGTGCGCGATTTGTTGCCTGGGGTGCATGCGGTGCTCAACTGGTATCGTCGCCACGCGGACGCAGGAGGATTGCCAGCGAAACTCCCTTTTTGGAACATGACAGACTGGTGTCCGTGGTGGCCGCGGGGCGTCGTGCCCGGGGCCGATGAGGGCCCGACTTGCATTCATGCGGCGCAATATATCAACGCGCTTGATGAGGCGGCATGGATGAGCCAGCAGCTCGGCCTGGACTCCGACGCAAACATGCTCTCCTCCGAAGCGGACAGTCTGCGCTGGGGAGCGCACCGACGCTTCTGGTCGGAGAGCGAGGGACTTTATTTCGATCGTCCGGGTGGACCTGAAATCAGCCAGTACGGCAACGCCTGGGCGATTGTGGCCGGTCTCGCCGGCGAACGCGAGCGAGGCATCATGGGGCGGCGTTTTCCGCACGACCCGAAACTCGCGCCCGGTTCTTTTTTCTGGTGGCACACCGGATTTACCGCGCTCTCGAAGTGCGGTCGCTACGACGACATGCGAAACTATCTGGGGCCGTGGCAGGAATCGATTGACTATGGCCTTTCGACTTTCGCGGAGGAAAATAGTTACTGGCGTTCGCTCTGTCACGCGTGGTCGGCTCATCCCGTGCTGGAGTTTCAGCAGCGAATTCTCGGGGTGATACCAATCGAACCGGGTTTTGCGCGGATCGCGCTGGAGCCTCATCGGTGCGGATTAACGCAGGCGAAGGGCAGTGTGTGCACGCCGCACGGGATGATCGCAGTGGCGTGGTGGATGGAGGGGGAGGCATTTCATCTCGAGGCTTCCGTGCCCCAAAATATTCAGGTGAACGTGCTTATGCCTGATGGAACGCGCTACGAATGTTCCGGCGGCCGAATAATGCTGAAGGCGGTGCTGTCGTGAGCGCTGATTTCAAACTCGTTGTGGACGGCGATCATGCGGTGGAAATTCACCGCGCCGGAGGGGGCTTGTTGCTGCGTTATGTTTTCCGTCCGGACACGCCGCCGGAGGAATCGCCGCGCCCTTATGCGCATCCTGTTAACTCGCTGGCGGGCGAGGCGCTCACTAATTTCCGTCCCAACGATCATCGCTGGCACCACGCGCTGAGTTTCACGATTAACTGTCTCGCCGAGCACAATTTTTGGGGTGGACCATCTTACCGCAAAACCAGCGGGTACCAATGGAGGGGCAACCACGGCTACCAGCGACACACTGCCTGGTTGGAAAAAAGTGCGTCCTGTCTCGCTCATACACTCGACTGGCGCACGGCTGCAGGAGAATCGTTGTTACAGGAGGAGCGCGAGCTGAAGTTCGCTTTAGTTTCACCGAAGGCGTGGAGCCTGCGCTGGTTGGCGACGCTAAAAAATGTTTCCGGCCGCGCGCTGGGACTCGGGCAATACTTTTCCAATCAAGGGCTGACAGGCTCACATTACAGTGGACTGCAATTCCGGGGCTCGCGCGATTTGCTGGATGAACATGGAGACGATTCCATCGGGGTTTTTGCCGACGGTGGATTGAGTGGAGAAGAATCGATTCACGGCTCTGCCACCTCTTGGATGGAGTGGCGTGGGCAAAAAGACACCTCGCAACGAAAGGTGATTATTCGTTTCGCCAATAACACGGGGCCAATCCACTGGTTCCTGCGGAGAAAGAATCCCCTGGTTGCTTTTCCGTTCCAATTTGATCGCGATCTCATTCTCGCTGAGAGTGCTGCACTCACGATCGACCACAGCCTCACCTTTACCGACTCATGAACCTGGATCGGAGAACTTTTCTGCAGGGACCCGGCGCTGGAACAATCGGTGCAGTGGCCGTTTCCTTCGCAACGCGGACAACAGATCGCTTTGAGCGATCCCTCTATTCGTCATGACAAAATTCAAAACCTGTTTCGCGTTATGCACACTGATTGCGGGTGTGATGCCTGCGTCCGCCGTTGAACCCAAGCATGACCTCTACGTTGTTGCGGCCATCAATGCCAACTTCGTGGTCGGCTCCAAACTGGTCAATCAGAGCGGTCTGTTTCAGCGCATGCCCGACGGAACGTACCGTCATTTTGGGCTGAACTTTCCGTTTTTCTTCAACCTCGCGGTGGATCCGCGGAATCCCAATCTCCTCTACGCGGCGTCGCTGAATGGCGCGCTCTGCAGTGCGGATGGTGGCAACACCTGGCGCATTGGGACCAGTTGGGACATGACGGAGCCCAAGGATATTTTTGTCGATCCCCATGCGCCCGATCACATCTACCTCGCATTGCCGGATGGCATTGCCGTATCGCCCGATCGCGGCGCCACCTGGCCCCGGCGTGAGAACGGATTGCCCGATCGCGGCAAATATACGCAAGTCGTAAAGGTGGATCGTACCAAGGCCGGCCGGGTGCTCGCGGGCTGTGAGTCGGGACTTTATCTTTCCGAAAACGGCGGAGAGTTGTGGCGCTCTGTTTTTCCCACTAAAAATACCATCACCGATTTGCGGCAGTCACCTCATGACGCGCAACTGTGGCTGGCGACCACCCAAAGCGATGGAGCGATCTTCTCCCGCGATGACGGAGTGACATGGAAAAAAATCGATGGTGTGCCCTCTGCTGAGGCGCTCTATAATGTCGCCTTCGATGCGACCAATCCGCAACGGTATGCGATCGCGAGCTGGACCTATGGGATCCTCACGACGGAAGACGGGGGGCGCACCTGGGTGGAGCGAAACGCGGGCTTGCCACCGGAGCATTGTGTTTTCCGCACCGGCATCGATCCCGATACGGGCCGTCTCTACGCTGCGGTTTATCGAGATGCCATTTTTACCTCCGATGATTTCGGTCGCACATGGCGCAAGGACGGACTCGAAGGCTCCTTAGTCTACAACTTTGTTTTTGTGCCCAAGCCGGTGAAATAATTCCGCGTATTCCCGAACATGAAAGCCTGCCAATTTATTTTATCCGCGGTTTCCGCTCTTACTTCCTTCGCTTTTCTTGGCGCCCAACCGTCTTTTGAAGCACCGGCTCCCGCAGCTACCGTGGTGCAGGATGCCGTGCAACGTCGCACCGACTATCTCAAACGAATCGACGAGGTCCTGATGTGGAAAGCGGCGCAGGCCAAACCGGGCGAACTTATTACCGACCCCGCCATTCTCGTCGCCAAACTGGCGCGACGTGAGGATGCCGACCTTTGTTCACGCAGCATCGTCGCCTTTATGAAGGAACCGGGCAGCGGTCCTTTTTGGATGTTTCCCGCGGTCGACATGGCTTTTCTCGGGCGGGACCAGCTCTCCGACGAAGCCAGGAAATCGATTCGTGATGCGTGGCGCTCCGTGATGCAGATCCGGGGCGACACCGAGAATCATTGGGCGATGTATTACACGTCGCTTTATTTGATGTCGGAGCTTTACCCGGACGAGCCCGCGGGCAGCTGGTATAACGGCAAGAGTTCGACCGAGAATCTCACGGAGGCGCGCGACTATCTGATTCACTGGATGGATCTCGCCACGACGATCGGGCAGGGTGAGTTCAATCCCACCCACTACATCGGCGAGTATGCGATTCCGATGATGTATCTGGCAGCGTGGGCCAGGGATCCTGCGATGAAAAAGCGCGGGCAACTGATGCTCGACTGGTTGTTTGCCGATCTGGCGGAAAACACGCTGAACGGTGTGTTGCATGGAGCAAACGCCCGGACCGACGACACGTCGGTGATCGAACGTTGGAACGCACTCGCGTCATTTTTCAGCTGGGCGCTGTTCGGCAATACGCCGCCACCGGCGTTGTACGGAAGCTGGGGCGTGTACTTTGCCACGGCGGCGAAGGCTTACACGGTGCCCGAGGTGATCTATCGTATCGCGGTCGACCGGGACGGAGATTTTGTGCAACGCGATTTGAAGCGGACGCGCCGCCGCTGGCGCAACAGTGACGTGCTGATGGCGCCCATCTACAAAACCAACTACACGCGACGGGACTACGCCGTTGGCTCGTATCAAGGTGGTTTGTCCGATCCGATCCAGACGCACGTGTGGGATGTGACGTGGACGGCTGCTGATCCGCGAGGCAAACACAACACGATGTTTTCCATGCACCCGATCGCCTCTGGCTACGACATGCAGACTTACTTCGCCGAGCTGCCTGATCAAATGATCAAGGGGGTTACGAAAGAAGGTAAGGCCTCCTACGACTCGCCTGACAAATTGCTCGGTGGCTCGCGTTTCGAGCAGGTGTTTCAGGATCTCGATACGATTATTGCGCTCTACAATATCGCGCCCGGCACCCGGTTTCCGCACATCAACGGTTTTTTCTCGAAGGACCTCGTGGGCCTGACCGTGGATCAATCCGGCTGGATCTTCGCCCGGGGAGGCGATGCCTATCTCGCATACCGTCCGCTGGCTCCTTACGAGCTACAGGCCTTCGCCCGTATCCAGTCCTCATGGACCGGTGAACGCGCTGACACCGGTGACAAGCGACTCTACAGTCCGCATCTGAAAAACGGCACGATTGTCCAGGCGGCCGCGGTGAGCGAGTTCAAGGACCTCGCCGCTTTCCAGACTGCCATTCGCGCACTGCCGCTGGAGTTCGCACTTGAGCCGGTGCCCACGGTGAAGTTTACGACGCTTCGTGACAAACACGTGGTTTGCACTTACGGACAGGCGCCGGTGGTCGACGGCAAAGCGGTCGATTATACTCAATGGAAACTCTTTGAAGGACCCTATCTCAACGCGGAGAAAAACTCACGCAAGCTCACGCTCACCCATGGCAAACTGGAGCGGGTGCTCGATTTCAACACGCTCACGATTTCAGATCGCGAACTTAAAAACTAAGCCGGGATAATGCGATCGGTTTTCAAACCAGTCAGTGCCAGGCGGCGCCTTCACCACGGCGGAGGTGCCTTGCTGGGGCTGATATTGGTTTGTACCTCGAGTGCCTCCATCTCCTTCGACGATTCCGCGCGCGCCGCCCATGCGATGCTTACCCAACTCTGCGACGATTTTGGCGGACGCCATACGGGCTCGGCGAATAATCGGGGAGCGATGAACCAGCTGGCGGGTGAACTGCGCGCGTTGGGATTGAAGCCTGAATTCGTACCATTTAAGATGCCGGGCTGGGAGCGAGGTGCGGATCAGGTGGTGTTGATTGAGCCCTTTGTCCGGCCACGCCGGGTTGCCGCGGTGGAATATTCGCAGCCACATGCCGCATTTGAAGCGGACGTCGTCGATATCGGCGTTGGGGAGGCATCAAATTATCCGGCAGACGTTCGAGGGAAAATCGTGTTGTTGGATCCAGCCTCAGCCCAATCTTCCCGCGAACTGGTCCGTCAGGCGGTGGGAAAAGGGATCAGAGGCGTTCTTTATATCAATCGCGAAGCGGGTGGCCAGTTGCTTGCGCGGACCGGCAGTTTCATTGGGGAACCGCTGGCGGTGCCGATGTATTCCATTAACCAGGAAGAAGGGCGATGGATGCAGCGATTGCTGGCGCGCGGCCGGCCAGTACGGGTGAAAATGGAAACCAAATCCCGATGCCTCGAAGTGGAAACGGGCAATTTGGTGGTCACTTTGCCGGGTCGTTCTTCCGAGCGGATAATTGTCGGCGCACACTTCGACAGTGAGGATCTGGGACAGGGCGCGCTCGATAATGGCCTGGGCGTGGCGCAACTATTCGCCTTCGCCGCGGCTTTGCGCGGGCAAACCCTGGCGAAGACCGTGGAGCTGGTGTGGTTCAACGGTGAAGAGCAAGGATTGTGGGGTTCGCGTTACCAGGCGGCGCACTTGGGCGAAGCCGGGGTGATCGCGATGATCAACCTCGACATGATGGGCGTGCCGATCGCGGTCAATGCGCTCGGGGATGAATCGTTGATGCCGGCGCTTGAGCGCTGGAATGCGGCCCGGGGCGTGCATAAACTTCCGCGTGGAATTGAAAACATCAACTGGTTCGGCAGCGATCACACGCCCTTTCAAATCGTGGGCATACGCACGATCACGTTCAACGCTCCGATCCCCCGGGAGTCGGTTCGCTACTATCACGATTTCGCCGACACGATCGATAAACTTCCCGAACAAATCGTGGTCGATTCCACGGCCGTAATTGGCGATCTTATCGTGGCCCTGGCTGGCGATACGCAACTCAACGCTTTTCGGCGTTCGTCCGCGGAGACAGAAAAACTTTTCACCCGTTTTGGACTCGAGCGTCGCATGCAGGGTGTCGGCTATTGGCCGTTCCCGGCGATGCCCGCGAAATAATTCTGGATTACCCACCCCTTACCTCATGCATCTCTTCGGCCTGCACTGGATCGACGGTCTGATCATCGTCGCTTATATCCTCGGCGTTCTCGCCATCGGCAAAATTTTGTCCCATGGGGTGAAGAACGAGAAGGATTTTTTTCTGGGCGGCCGTTCGCTGGGCAAATGGTTTCAGTTCTTTCTGAGTTTCGGCAGCATGGCTGATCCGGGACAGGCGACCACCACTTCCAGCTCGGTTTACAGGCAGGGTGCGGGCGGCGCATGGCTGGCGCTGATCACACTTTTTCTCACGCCATACTATTGGTTTCTCAACGTTTGGTTTCGTCGCGTGCGTCTGACGACGACGGCGGATTTGTTTGCTGATCGTTTCGGTCACCGGTTTCTCGGTTCGCTCTACGCGGTGACGACGATTCTTGTGATCATCGTCAGCATCGCCGGCGGCAATGTGGTGGCCTTGAAAACACTCCAGCCGTTGATGGCGAAGGCGCCGGCGATCTACACCGCGGCGGAAAAAGAAAGCGTCGATAACTATCACGAATTTATCCGGCTGAGAAAAGACCGCGCGGCCAATGTGCTGTCGCCAACCAGCGAGGAACGTTACGATTTACTGAAAAGCTATTACGACCGGAGCGAATTGCAGCCTTACGTCACTTACCTGCATCCGGCGATTTTCTTTGCGGTTTCGTCACTGCTGGTGGCCGTTTTCATCATGCTCGGTGGTTTAAAAGCATCGGCAATGGTCGATGCGGTTCAGGCGATTCTCGTCATCGTCATTTCGGTGGTACTCATTCCATTTGGTTTGGCAAAAATCGGCGGTGCAGACGCGCTGCACGCGAAAGTGCCGGAAGTGATGTTTAATCTATTCGGAGGTGGTGCGATGAGCGAGTACACGTGGTATTCCATCGGCGCGTTACTCCTCGTTCAGTTTGTCGGGATTGCCGGCTCCCAGGCGAACATGACCATTTCGGGGTCGGCTAAAAACGAATTCGCGGCCCGCATCGGTGCCGTGACCGGCGGATTCAGCAAGCGCTTCGTCACGATTGCTTGGGCGTATTGCGGACTGATTGCGGTCGCCCTTTTCGGGCCGGGATTATCCGATCCCGATCAAACGTGGGGATTGCTGACGAATGCCCTGTTGCCTGTCGGTCTGATCGGGGTGATGATCATCGGCATTCTCGGCGGCAAACTGGCTTTGCTTGGAGCGCAATCCGTGGTGATGGCGGGTCTCGTGGTGAAGAATATTTATGAGCCAATTTTTCCCGGAAAATCGGAGCGGCACTACATGGTGGTCGCGCGTTTGACGGTGCCGCTCGCGCTGGTGCTGGGCATCGTGGTGGGGCTTTATCTCAACAGCGTCATTGCCCTCTTGAAGTTCGCGATCGTGCTGCTGGTGGTCTGGGGCGTGCCGATTACCATGGTTTTTCTATGGCGACGTCTGACGGAAACGGCGGTGCGCGTCCAGGTGATCACCACCTTGATCCTGATCGCAGTGATTCCCTGGAGTGTGCCGAATATTCCTTCGCTCGCGCGATCATCGGCCCTTACGCTGATGACGCGTGAGCGTGTTGTGCAAGTCGAGGCCAAGGCATCGGCCGCCGACGTCGCGATGAAGCGGGCGAGCGTCGAAGGAGAGACGATTACCAAAACCCAGCGAACCGAACCGGTTTCGGTTTATTTTGAGGAAGGCGTGGTTCGCATCGATCCGAAGAATCCTGAGTCCCCGAAAACTGGGATCGGACTTTTCCGAACGGAAGTCTGGCTGATTTCGTTGCTGGGCGTGGACGTGGCCGGCTTTAACTCGGCCCAACTTATGACCACGCGGTACGTCGTGGACGCGCTCCTGCCGGTTTTGATTTTGATTGTGGTCAGCCTGCTGACGAAACCGACGGATCAAGCGCTTGTCGCGCGTTTTTATGTCCGGATGAAAACGCCGGTGGGAGAGACGCTCGAGGAAGACGCGAAAGCAGTGGAGGCCGGCTATGCCGATCCGACCCGCTATGATCATTTCAAGCTATTCCCCCGAAGCAACTGGGAGCTGACGAAATGGAATCGCCAGGATGCCTTGGGGTTTTTCGGCTGCTGTGCGTTGGTCGGAGTGATTTTGGTTTTCTTCAAGGCGGTGTTGGTGATCGGAAGCTGATGTCGTTTGAGGTAGGGGCCGTTGCCCTCAACGGCCCGTGGGATGCGACAATGTCAACCGGAAGGCCGTTGAGGGCAACGGCCCCTACCATCAAACCAATTTGCATTTATGATCAGGTGGGATCGCTTTCCGAAAACATAGGATGATCGGCAGCCGGGCTGAGGCTCGGCGTTCCCAGGGACAATCCGTCGACGGAAAGTCTATAGCTCAGTTTCTTGTTTGAACCGGTTCGAGGGTAGGGGCCGTTGCCCTCAACGGCCTGTGGAATGCGACAATATCAACCGGAGGGCCGTTGAGGGCAACGGCCCCTACCTCGGAACTTCAGATGGGGATCGCCTCTCCGAAAACGTAGCGCAGGTTCCACTCGCTCGATTGGCCGCGCGCGAGAGTCAGCAGTTGGTAGGGCTCGATGGAAAACGTATTACTATTTCCCCAGATGATGCACTCGGTCGGCGCGAAGCTGCACTCGAAATCGATTTTTCCGATGAGAGGGTGACTGAGTTGAGCGGCCAGATTTTTTGCTTTGGGCAGAGTCAGGAAATCCATGTGCCCCTCTTTGTTGCTGGTGAATGGTCGTTTCTGCGTCAGCTCGCGGCCGGAAAAGGCAAAGCCGGGATTCTCGGCGAGCGTGGTGCCCTCAGGCAATTCCGCCCGAATCAAGCGGTCGGTGAGCGCGAAAAAAGGATGTGCGAACCACTCGAGGTGCAGCGGAGTGGTGCAGTGGTTGGTGAGTTCCGAGAAGGACGCGACGGTCCGGTCCTTGAGCTCGATCCTACGCGTCAGTTCGTAGTCAAAACCTGCGACCTGCTGGTGAGTGTGAAAGGTGACGCGATCGTCGTGCAGGGTAATCTCCCAATTGCACGGAGTAACGACCTCGGGTTCCCCTGCGTGATTGAGCGCCAGTTCGCCTGCCCCGAGGGCCACTCCGCGATCCGCGTTCCAGGTCAAAGGCGTGCCTTCGCGCGTGCGATGTCGGAATGATTCCGGGAGACCCTGGGCATTCCACGCGCTGGGAGCGGGCGCTGGCCATTCCGGCCCGGTCAGCAGCGGGCCGACGTGATGATCGTGCACCTGCCAGATAAATCCGCCCCAGCAAAAACGCGGCCCGAGAAGAGCGCGATCCGTCGCAGGATCGAGCAGATCAACGCGCAGCTGACGGTTTGCGAGAGTCAGCATGCGCTGGCTCAACGCAGACGCATCACGCGCAGCGTCGTGTTGTTCCCTTCCACCACCAGGCTGAACCGGTGGTTGGGCCGCGCCTGAATCTCAACGTTTTTGCCGACAAGGTCATAGGTAATGGGTTCGACGCCTTCCCACACCTGGCCGTTATCGAGTTTGAATCGATTGCCCGATTCCCACGAAACGACTTTCGATTTCAGCGCCGGAAGCGAACGCCAGTCATCATCACCCAGCGCGGGCAATCCGAAGCGCTGGAGCAAACTGCGTTTTTGTTCTGTCGCCGCGGCGGGTGCAGCGGCCTGAGCGGCCGCGGCAGTTTCGCGGGCGGTGCTGAGCTCCGTTTGCAGTTGCGCGGTGGCGGCGGATTCGTGGCGGATGAGGGCCGCGTCGATCACACCGATCTCGTCGGGCGAGAGGCGGTCGAGCCCGGCCCGTTTCCATTCTGCCGCGGAAAGAATTGCTTTAAGTCCGGGGAAAACGGCTTCGGCGTAAGCGGAGCTGGTGCTGAAAATCAAGGCGAAGGCGAGGAGCAGTGATTTCATGGGGGTAATTTTAAGGACGGAGAACACCGTTGCCCATATTTTGAGCGGCGACAAGGCGGGCGAACGCGCCATTTTGAGCAGTAAGTGTTTGAAAATCGCCCTCCTCGATAATGTGTCCGTTTTGGAGCACGATGATGCGGGTGGCGTTTCGAATGGTGGTGAGGCGGTGCGCGATGGTGATGACCGTTCGACCCGCAGCGAGGCGGTCGAGGGCTTCCTGGATGAGGCGCTCGCTTTCGTAGTCGAGCGCGGATGTTGCCTCATCGAGAATCAGCACCGGAGGATTACGCAGGATGGCGCGGGCAATCGCGAGGCGCTGCCGCTGGCCGCCCGAGAGCGTGGCGCCACGTTCGCCCACCCGGGTCGCGTAGCCTTCGGGCAATCGATGGATGAATTCCTCGGCGTTGGCTTGTTGGGCGGCAGCACGGATTTCCGCATCGGTGGCATCGGCGCGGGCGAACCGGAGGTTTTCTGCAATGCTGCCGGACAAAAGCAGGCTGTCCTGCAAAACCACGGCGAGTTGCCGGCGCACCCAACGCATGTCCCACTCCGATTGCGGCACGCCATCGATCAGCACCTGACCTTCGCTCGGCGCGTAAAGTCCGAGGAGTAAGTTTGCCAGCGTACTTTTTCCCGAGCCCGAGGGGCCGACGAATGCGATCTGTTCTCCGGGACGGATGACGAGATTGATCCGGTGTAACACCGTTCGCTCGGGAGCAGTGGGATAGGCGAAAGAGACATTTTCGAAACGAATTTCGCCGCGCAGTCGCTCGATGCGGCGTTTACCATTCCAGGTTTCCACGTAGGTCGAATCGAGCAGCTCCTTGATGCTCGAATAACTTTCGCGGCCGATAAAATACTGTTCGCTCAATCCGACAAAGGCCTGGATCGGTCCGAGCACAATCGGCAGCCCGGCGACGAAAGCGAAGAGCGTTCCGTAGGAAATTGTGCCGCGTATGGCCAGCAGCGCGCCACCTGCCATGACGATGAGCGCGAGCACCTGGCTGCTGATGTACCAAAAGGTGCCGAAGACCGCGTTGAGATAACTCTGGTGCACGCGATGGCGCGCGAAATCCAGGCTGGTCCGGTCGAGATCCACTTCCGCCTGCCGTTCCTCGCCGAAACTCCGGACGAGCCGGAGCGCCGAGATGTACTCGCTCGCGGTGCCGGTGAGTTTTTCCTGGGCGAGCCGCGCGTCGTTGTTAGTCCGCTGAATCCGGGTGAAGAAATAATACTTTGCCAGACCATAGGCGGGAAGAATCAACACCAGGACGATGGCGAGCCGCCAGTTCAGGACCGAGAGAATGACAAAGATGCTGCCGCCATAGAGAACGTTCGGGAGAAATTGATTGAGCACATTGTAGAGCAGGGCTTCCACTTTCTGCGTATCAAAGGCGTATTTGGAAAGCAGGCGGCCGGTCTTCTGCTGGTCGAGATAGCCAAAGCTCAGGAACTGCAGCTTGAAAAAAAGCCGGCTGCGCAGTTCCACCATCATTTGAGCCATCTCCTTCGCGATCTCGTTGGAGCCCCAGATCGAGAAAATATAATGAATGCCGAGCAACAGGACGAAAATTCCTCCGAGTTGATAGATCGCCCCGCTGTCGCGTGCGGGGACCGCGATGTCGATCATGCGTTGGAACAGCCAGGGGCAGGGTGCCACCGCGAGCGAGCGCAGCAACGCGAGTCCGAGGCCACGCCACAGGCGCTGACGGCTGCCCCACAGGTAGCCGTTGAGCGTACGCGAGGCGAGTGCGTCGCGAGTCATCAAGGTATCTCAACCCAGCTTCACCGGCTCACCCTTGACCCGCTCGGGCGCGCGATTGCCATGCAACACGCGATAGAACGGATCCCCCGGCTTGATCGAACCACGGGTCACAATCTCTCCGGTGAAACCGGATTTGTAGATGGCGGTAAGTAATTCGAGCGTCTGGCGTGCCTGGTCGCCGGAAGTGAGCGGACGTCGTTTGGCATCCATGTCCGAGACAAAAGCATTGAGCTGGGCGCCGTGAGTCGACCCGACGTCCGGTGGAAAACTGTGCCAGGCCTGCAGCAGGTCATCGTCCTGTACGGGTGGGACGGGCGTGAGTTTCCAGTTGTCGCGCGTGTAGCTGTACAGGTGGGTAAGCTCGACGGTGGCGCGCTGGTAATCGAGCCGCAGATACGTTTCCTGACGGGGACTGAGCGCGCTGTTGACGATGGATCCGACTGCGCCGTTGGCGAAGGTCACGAGCGCCATCGAAACGTCCTCCACCTCGATGGCGCGATCAAGCGTGCGCACGACGGAGCGGACTTCGCTCCAAGGTCCGAACAGGTGCAGGAAATGATCCATGGCATGGATGCCAAGGCCCATGGTCGGTCCGCCGAGTTCGGTTTCCCAAACGCCCCGCCATGGCACGGCGTAATAAGCGGCGTCACGATACCAAAGCGTATTGCAGACGCCCACCAAGGGACGGCCGAGCTGGCCCGAATCGACCAGGCGGCGGAGATGTCCGGTGACCGCGCCGAAGCGCATTTGAAAAATGCACGCGGTAAAGCACCCCGTGCGTTTCTCGGCGGCTTCGATCCGGTCCAGTTCAGCGAGCGAGCCACAGAGCGGTTTTTCGCATAGCGCCCATGCGCCTGCTTCCATCGCGGCGATGCACATATCCGCGTGCTGGGCCGGGGGAGTTGCGACCAGGACGATCTCGGGCTTAACCGCGGCGAGCATTTCTACATAGTCGGTGAAATGGCGGGCGATGCCGTGTTTCCGCGCGAAATCGCCCACTCGTTTTGGGTCGATGTCCACAGCGGCTTCGAGAATGACCCGGCCCTGGGTGGCTTCGACGGCGCGCACATGCGCTTCGCCGATTGAACCGGTGCCGACGAGAACAGCGCGGTAAGTTTTCATGCGGCGATCGAATTCAGAGTTGGGCGGCGGAAATTAGAAGAGGCCATTAAAGCTTAAGGACAGTAAGAGTTGGAGATTGGGTTGAGACACTTTGAGATGAACGAAAGTAATTAGATGGCGCGATACGAATCATCCTGAAAATAAATGAAAATTAAATCAGCTGCGCGGCCGCGGGTAGGGCGGGTTATCCTTAACCCGCCGTTTCTAGAGGTCCGCACGTCGCCAGGGCGTGTATTCAGACCACCCAATTTCCATTCCCTGTCATTCTGAGCGCAGCGACATCAGCATCCATGTGTCGGTGGTGATGTCATGTTCGTTGCCGGGGATTCTTCACTTCGTTCAGAATGACAAAGCGGTTTGAAGGAACGTCTCCGATGTAGTCGTGAATCCTGAGCGGCGCTTTAGGGATAAAGCGCCCTACCTTCGGAAGGCCGACCGCGGCCCTCACGCGACGCCGGCAAGTTTCAGGATTTTATTGCCGGTCAGACGCCGATCACGAGGCAGAGTATGTGGCGTGCGGTTGCCATGCACCTTGGCCATCTCCGCAAATTTCGCCTGCGTGGCCCGCACAAATTCATCGGGGGATCGCGTGTCGCCGCAGAGCGTCATGATTTCCGGCAGCCAGCGGTGGCCGTAACGGACGTGGTTTTGTTCGTCGTTGCGATCGAACGCTAGCAGAGTGTCGGCTTCGAAATCGTTGAGCTCGCGCACGCGGTCCATGACGAGCGCCTTGGTGGGGAAACTGCCGGCTTCAAATTCCATCGTCATCATCGCGTACCGTTCGTGCGGCGGCATCTGGACGAGGATATTATAGAGATCGAGCGAGTGCTCAAGCGTCATGAGGTCGACTCCGAGCTTGGGCAGCTGACGGTAACCAAACTGGCTGTGGCGCGACTCATCCCAAAGGTGGCGAGCCATGTCGTAGTGCAGATCGAACGCGGCGTCGGGAGTGTCGTAGAAAATGGTGGAGAGGTAATCAACCGCGTCCAATTCCATCATGAGCCACACATAGACCATCAGGCGGATGACTTTCGCATCCGTCTTGGGATCGACGAGCCAGGAGCGTACGATGGGTGTCTCGTCCGGATCGTAGCTGAACACGCTCGAGCAGGTGGGATATTTGCCGCGGTTGCAGGTGTCGGGATGGGAATATTTGCGGAGCGAGGATTGCCAGACGAAATTCGCGGGCAACACGGTGCGTGGACGTTCTCCGAGCAGGCCACCGAGTGCGGCAACCGCTGCGGTGAGATGATCGATCCATTCCGTGGCCTCGGGTGTCCCCAGATGCGCGGCGATTTCAGAGGAGTGCCGTTCTTCATCGGCGATAAATTCCTCGACGAGTTTGCGCGACGGCCAGTCGGCGAGGTGATGAGTTGCTTCAAGGTAATGACGGTAGGCTGCGAGTAGCGCGGGTTTGATCACGCGGTAGAAACCGTGGAGCGCCACGTACGCGTCGCGCGGCATGATCGCTTCATTGAAAAGCTGACGGATGCTTTCACGGACACTTTCCCCGCTGCCAAAACCGCTCAATTCGCGGCCGCGTTCGCGCAGGAAGCGGGCGTGGCCGGCGGATTCCCAGATGTGCTGGCAGAGAAGATATTTCAATTCCGGCTCGCCGACGCGATAAATCAACGTCGTCGCAGTGCGGACAAATTCGCGTTCCACTTCGAAAAGCAGGCGCTGCAACTTCGCCATGTCTTGCACGGCCGCCATGCGACCGGTGGCGGACGCACCGGAGGGCGCGGTGGTTTTAGTGGAAGAAGCAACCATGTGGTTTGAAGTGATGGTGAGGCCGGTGGAATTCCTCGTAACGGGCGAGGGGCGCTGAAGAATTGATCAGCAGATGCGGCCGCGTTTGCCGGCGGTCGTGTGTCCCGGCGGATTGATGCCGACCCAGCGTTCATCAATGGGCTCGCTGGCCCGCTGATACCGTGCGTCGCTGGAAATGCGGAGCCGGTTGTCACTGCGATTGTCGAGCGAGGCGTGCACGAGGAACATGCCGAAGGTGATGAAGTCGCCGGCCTTGAACTCCGTGGTGAGCCAGCGCCCGCCAAATTTATTGCGAACCGCGGGAGGGTTGTGCGACAGCGTGCCGGTGAAAGCCCATTTGCCGGCCTTGGCTGCCTCCGCTTCCTTGGGTTTGTTTTCGCAGAAGGCGTCGACGTCGCGGTAGACGTAGTTTTCCAGCAGATCCATCCGTTTATGAGAACCCTCCAGAATCATCAGGCCGCCGAGTGTGAATGAGATGTCGCCGTAAGGCACCCAGCAAGTCATGTGTGAATGCGTGCCACGCCCCATGTAGGGAAGATCACAGTGCGGGTTGGTGCCTTTGCCCGGGCCGATCGCGCGCAGCCAGGTGAAATCGTAATGCCGGATCGATTCGTTGAAATACTTCGAATAAAACTCGGGAAGACGTCCGGCATAAAGCAGGTTTTGAATCTGCGGATTATTATTGGTGATCTCAGGTTTGAAAACGTAGCCCGATCCCGGTTTGCAGACGGCGTCGATCGCGGGGAAAGCCGGGTCGAGTACGCCCGCCTCGGCGAGCCGGTCGGTCAGGCTGGCCCGGGCGGCGAGCACCTCGTCGCGATCGAGATAGCCGGGCATGTAGATATAGCCGTCTTCGGCAAAGCGCCGGCGAAGTTCTTCAAAATCACCGGCGGCATCGTTGGACTCGCGCAATAAGCCGACCTTGTCGTCGCTCATTTCGAGCTCGTGGCCGAAGGAATAGAGCTGGGGCAGACTGGTTGAGGTACTGGTAGTGCTCATGGGGTAAAGGTACACGCGAACTGACTTGGATAAAATGGTTGATGTGGGAGAAAACATGTAAATTTTGGCAGTGTGTCCGCCGCAGCGAAATATCGGTCAGAACCCTGGTTGCAGAGTCCCTTGCGCACCTCTGTCGGGGAAATCGAACTCGCCGGCCTGTTGCGCAACGTGGCGGGCATCGATCCGACCGGCATGCGGATTTTGAGACGGTTCACGCTCGTGCTGATGGTGGACGGACGCGGGTACTATCGGGACGCGCGCGGGACCAAACTCGAAGTGGGGCCGGGTGATGTGATCCTGGTGTTTCCTGAAATCGCGCATGCGTATGGGCCAATGCCAGGTAGCGATTGGACGCAGATCTACTTTGTATTCGATGGACCGCAGTTCCAGTTGTGGCGCGCGCAGGGCCTGCTTTCCCCGGAGCATCCGGTGCTGCGGCTGGATGCGGCGGATTATTGGCGGCGGCGTTTGTACGAGGTGGTAAAGAGCGAGCCGTTGCACAGTGCCGGTGCGCCGCTGCGGGCGATGGGTCGTTTAATTCATGTGTTGACCGACATGATTGCAGCCGATGCCGAGACGACACGGCAGGCCGGACACGATGTCTGGCTGGAGAAGAGTCTGCGTCTGCTCGGCGATCGCGGTCCGGAGGGTTGGTCGACGCCGCAGGAAGTGGCGTCGCAGGTCGGGCTGAACTACGAAAATTTTCGCAAACGATTCGTCCAGCTCACGCGCGAGTCGCCGGGCCGTTATCAGAAACGCCGCCGGCTCGAGTGGGCCTGTGCGGCGATTTATCATGGCGAATATTCGCTCAAGCAGATCGCCGACAACCTTGGATTTTGTGACGTTTTCCATTTCTCCAAGGCGTTCAAGCAGGAGATTGGATTCACGCCGTCCGACTACCGCCGCCGCGTCCGTGGACATTGAAGCCCAGCGGACGCGGTGACGGAGTCCCCTTACGCACCTATCGTTTCACACCAAAGTCGATCCAGCAAAATTGTAGCCGGGGGCGATGACCCCGGTGCCTTTGTTTCCCTGCCGGACCGGGGTCGGCGCCCCCGGCTACAGAAGGGAATTCAGCATTTAGGATGTCGTCGCAGCCCAGCCTTCGGGCCACTGCGTTCCGGGAATTGGCCTCCAGTAAATATCGCGGTCGATGCGCGGTTTGTGATGCCGATATTTTTCAGTGAGCCGCAGCTTCGTTTGCAAATGCTCGATGAGATTTTCGCCGTAGAAAAAGGTGTTTTCGGCGACGCCGGAAATCACCAGCACTTCGGACTGAGTGGTGCCGAGCAGTTCAATCAACCCGCGAATGTTAGCGAGTTCGAGATCAATGGCTGACTGAAGTTTTTGCTCGCAGGTCGTTTTGGTCGCGGCGTCCGCTGAGTTAAGGTAACCATAAACGCATTCACACCACGCGCAGACGTTGCGTAAACTGGTGACCCAGTGCAGATAGGCGCGCACGCGGTCGCGCAGATCGGCGAAGACTTTTGCCGGTTCGTCACTGAGAACTTTGACTTGCGCGTCGAGTTTTGCGATGAGTGGACGCAGGCGTGCAATCACCTCGCGGTCCATATCGCCGGCCATTTTGGCGCCGGATTCGCGCGTGATGAGATCGAAGAGCACGTCCTTGCCAAAATCATTCAGGCCTGGGTTGTTGTGCTGGAAGCAGCCGTGACGCTCGTAGTAATTCCGGTCGGCGGCTGGTACGGCCTCGATGTCGGGCACGAACGGACGATCCCACGTGCGCTGCCAACAGAAGCCGAATGCGCAATACAGGCCGACCAGCGGTTGCCAGAGGAGCGCTTCCTCGAATTCGCGCCACGCTTCGGACAGATTGCCAGCTTGGTTTGCACCGACGAGACTCGTTGCGAATTCGGTGAGGATGTCTTCCACCGGTTTGTCCGGAAAAAATTGCGCGGCGCGGATGATCGCGGGATTCGGCCAATAAGGAGCTTGAGCGGTGTTGGTCAGACCGCCGAGGCAGCTGATGCGATTGAGGCCCGTGTCGCGCATCGCCATCATCTTCGAGTGCAACAGACGCGGGAAGGGCAGGCCGAGCAGCGGCTCATGATTCATCACGCCTGATGCGGAATAGTGGAGCACAGGTTCGACTCCTGCGGCCCGCGAGGCAGCGAGGGTTTCTTTTTCGGTTTTATCCAGCGACGTATGGAAGAGACTTCCCGCGACTGCCTGATTTTCCGGATATTTGGGATGCGAATAGGGGACGTGGTAGCCCCGCACCAGCAGCGAGGGGGCTTCCCAAGTGACGTGGTTGCCCATGCCCGCTTTGATGTGTTCGTGTTCCACCTTGAAAGGTTCGATACGAAGAATGACGTCGAAGTCAGGATTGATCTCGGCTGCGGCGGTGCGGAGATTTTTTAAGTAACGGACGATGCTTTCGCCGGCCGCTTGCGCGACCTTGTCGTGGTTGCGCCATTCACGAATCATGTAGGGGCCGCCGTTGCGACCGACATAGAGCGAGGCAGTATGTTCGAAACCTGCGCCGCTGTCATTGGTCCAGACCGACATGTAGCTCAGGTCGGGCACGGTGCGCATGATTTTTTGCAAGGCTTCGCGATAGTGCCGCTGCACGATCGGGTGGTCCTGCGCCATCGTGTAGCGCGGAAGACGGGAACGAAAAGGATGGTCGACGCGCGCGCCACGGAGGGACGGATGCTTGGCGAAGAAACGTTCTGGCAGCGTCCGCGGCTCGAACATGCAAAGGCCGGGTTTCAATCCATAGCGGCGGCCGAGATCGGCGAGTTGCTTCAGGTGATTGAGGTTGGCATCGAGATAGAGCGCGGGCCAGACGCCCTGCGTGAGAGGCGTGTCGACGAAGTGGTTGAAGCCGGGAGCGTAGGTATAGAACTGCGGATAATATTCGTGGGCGACGAAATCCTCGTAGGGCATGTGCGCCTGCAAGCCGTTCACTTCGCAGTGGGTGAAACCCGCCTCGGCAAGCGAAGCGACATAACGTTCGGGATCGAACTTACGCGCGCTGCGCCAATATTGCGTGTAACAGGCGTCCCAATGCGGGCGATGCCAGTTGAAGGTCGCAGGTAGCCAGATTCCCGCTGCGAGTTTTTCGCGGGTCAGATCGCCGGTGGCGGTGGCGAGCAAACGAACCGCAGCAAACAGAAACGAACCGTGAGTGGCGCAGATTTCGCCGCCGCCGTTTTCCGCGATGCGCAGCCACATCCATGCGGCAGAATCCCTGGCCTTACCCGGCAACCCAGCGGGGAAACCGCGCGAGGCCAGTGAAACCGTCACTCCACCGCCTCCTTTCGTCACGAGGCGCGCTCCGGTGAGTTTGGCCAACTCTTGCGCCGCAGTGATTTCACCGGGCTCCGCGGCCGGGTGATGGATGACAAACGCAAGCGAGAGTGGGGTTGGCGAGGTCGACATAGGAATATTCGGCAACTGAGATCCGCCGCCGGACGCGGGCAATCGCAAACCCGCCTGAAATCCAAGTAACACCAAACAATTCCCAAAAATTGCATGCCCTCCGGCTCGGCATCGCCGCGCGACCGTGCGATCTGGGGTCTGCCAAGGAATAAATCATGAAGCCAGAGCGCCAAAGAAATTCCGTGTAGTGACCACGCACCCAAAAAATGCATCATCATTCCCACAGTGGAAGTGTCCGCCAATGCGCCCGCTGAATCCCTTTCGGTTTGTTTCCCCTGAGCTTCAACGTATGTTTTTCACCACAGCCAATGCCTACTAAAATGCGTGCGATCATCAAACCCACGGCAGGGCCGGGGTTGGTCATGAACGAGGTTTCGGTCCCCGTGCCCGGCATCAACGATGTGCTGATCAAGATCAGGAAGACGTCCATTTGCGGCACCGACGTCCACATCAACCGTTGGGACGCCTGGGCTCAGCGGGTAATCAAACCGCCGCTGATCATCGGTCACGAATATGTCGGCACAGTCGCGGAGGTGGGCAGTGGCGTATCCGGATTTCCACGAGGGCAACTGGTGACGGGTGAAGGCCACATTGTTTGCGGCCATTGCCGGAACTGTCTCGCTGGTCGGCGGCATCTTTGTCCGAATACCGTCGGAGTGGGCGTTAACCGTGACGGGGCATTTGCGGATTATGTTTCGGTGCCGGCGAGCAACGTGTGGAAAGTGCCGGCGGACATGGATCCTGATGTCGTGTCGTGTTTCGATCCGCTCGGCAATGCGGTGCACACGACGCTGTCTTTTGACATGGTGGGCGAGGATGTGCTCATCACGGGCGCCGGACCGATCGGATGCATGGCCATTGCCGTGGCGAAACAGGCGGGTGCGCGCAAAGTGGTGATCACTGATATCAACGACGCTCGATTGGAGCTCGCGAAAAAGTTCAACCCGACGCGGGTAGTGAATACTGCTAAACAAAATCTCTCCGACGTCTGGCACAATGAACTCGGCATGACCGAGGGTTTCGATGTCGGTCTGGAAATGTCCGGCAGCGCAATCGCATTAAATCAGATGATCGATAATATGATCATGGGGGGCCGCATCGCGATGCTCGGTACGCATTCGGCAAAAGCGGAGGTCGACTGGAATAAAGTGGTTTTCAAAATGCTCCATTTAAAGGGAATCTATGGCCGTGAAATGTTCGAGACCTGGTACAAGATGACCGCGCTCGTGCAGGGCGGATTGGATATCACGCCAGTGATCACCCACCGGATGCCGGTGGAGCAATTCCAGGAAGGATTCGAGCTGATGGGCGCCGGCAAGTCCGGCAAGATTGTCCTCAATTGGGAATAAAGATACCCGGAGTCCGCTTCGGAACATTGAACAAGCCAACGTCAACTCACTATGCCAGCGATGATGTCTCTCACTTGTAGGAGCTTGCTTGCAAGCGCTTCGAAACGCTCGTTGACGGCTCATACGCTGAATCGCTTGCAAGCAAGCTCCTACATCTCGATCAAGCCGGAGGGTTGGACTAGCTGAGAATAACATGAACACCGCCCAACTCGTCCATTTTAAGAAAACCCTCGGCGAAATTGAAACCGCTGGTCTGTTCAAACGGGAACGCATCATCACCACGCCGCAAACCGCGCACATCGGGGTTGGCTCAAGTGGGAAAGTGCTGAATCTTTGCGCCAACAATTACCTCGGGCTCGCCGACAATCCCTCGTTGATCGCCGCCGCCCACGCTGCGCTCGACCGCTGGGGTTATGGTCTCGCCTCAGTGCGGTTCATCTGTGGCACCCAGGAAATTCATCGGGAGCTCGAGCAGGCGATTTCCCGGTTTCTCGGCACAGAGGACACTATTCTGTATTCCTCCTGCTTCGATGCGAATGGCGGATTGTTTGAGACTTTGCTAGGACCCGAGGACGCGGTGATTTCCGACGAACTAAATCACGCCTCGATCATCGATGGCATCCGACTCTGCAAGGCGCAGCGATATCGCTATAAAAATAGAGATCTCGGTGACCTCGAGGAAAAGTTGAAGGAAGCCGATGCGGCGAAGGCGCGCTTCAAGTTGATCGCAACGGACGGGGTTTTCTCGATGGATGGTTTTATCGCCGATCTTCGCGGCATCTGCGATCTCGCGGATAAATACAATGCGCTGGTGATGGTGGATGATTCACACGCCGTGGGGTTTCTCGGTAAGACCGGACGTGGAACGCACGAATATTGCGGGGTGCAAGGACGCGTAGACGTGTTTACCGGAACTCTGGGCAAGGCTCTCGGAGGAGCGAGTGGCGGTTACACTTCCGGTCGAAAGGAGATCATCGATCTTTTGCGGCAGCGCTCCCGGCCTTATCTTTTTTCGAATTCGCTCGCGCCCGTCATAGTGGCGGCGTCGCTCAAGTGTTTGGAAATGTTGAGTGCGTCCACGGTCCTTCGCGACACACTTGAGATCAATACCCGGTTCTATCGGGAGGGTCTGTTGAAGGCGGGACTCACCATTCGTCCGGGTAGTCATCCCATTGTGCCGATCATGCTCGGTGACGCCGCTCTCTCCCAGAAATTTGCGGCGCGCATGCTGGAGAAAGGAATTTACGTCACTGGTTTTTTCTATCCGGTCGTGCCGCAAGGCATGGCCCGGATTCGGACGCAGGTTTCCGCGGCTCATTCCCGCGAAGACCTTGATTTTGCAATCCGCATGTTTGCCGAGACGAAACGTGAATTGGGCGTGGGATAGCAAGAAATGGGAGTATCCCCAAAATGGACTTAAAGCACACCGACCCAAACCATTGCCACAAAAGGCGCAAAACACACAAAAGACTTTTTTGCGCCTTCGGTGCGTTTTGTGGCAATTTCTGAGTGGGTAATCCAAGATCAGGAAAAAGGCTGCGAGAATATTAAACGGCTCCAATTGATGATACTAAAACCGGCAGTCACTCTTGCGGATATTCGCGCGGCGCGCCGGCGGATTGCGGGCGGAGTGGTGGTATCTCCGTGTCCTGAGTCGATTCCGCTTTCGGAAATCACGGGCGCACGGGTTTTCTGCAAACTCGATAACTTGCAACGAACCGGCTCATTCAAAGAGCGGGGCGCGCGCAACGCTTTGTTGCAGTTGACGGCCCGACAGAAAAAACGCGGGGTGATTGCGGCGTCGGCGGGTAATCACGCGCTCGGACTCGCTTATCATGGACGACTGCTGGGCATTCCGGTGACGGTTGTAATGCCGGATTATGCGCCGCTGATCAAGGTGAGCACCTGTAAGCGGCTCGGTGCGCAGGTGATTGTTTCGGGTCGCGATTTTGCTGAAGCGAGGATATGCGCCGACGCACTCGCCGCAGGGGAAGGACTCTCGTATATTCACGGGTTCGACGATCCGGCGATCATCGCGGGTCAGGGCACGATGGCGTTGGAGATTTTCGAGCAGGTGAAGGATGCGGACGCCATTGTTTGTCCGATCGGCGGAGCCGGATTGATTGCCGGGATCGCGGTGGCAGCGAAAGCCTGCAAGCCGCGGTTGAAAATTTTCGGAGTCGAATCCGTGGCGACGGCGAGCTTCACCGCCGCGCTCAAAGCCGGACGGCCGGTCGCGATTCAGCGGCGGGCGACGCTGGCAGATGGTCTGGCCGTCTTGAAGGTCGGTGCGAATGCTTTTGAACTCGCGCGGCACCGCGTGGACGGAGTCGTGCGCGTGTCCGAGGATTCGATCGCGCTCGCCATTTTGCGAATGGTCGAGCTGGAGAAAACCGTTGTTGAAGGGGCCGCTGCGGCACCGCTGGCCGCACTGATGTCCGGATTGCTACCCGGACTGCGCGGCAAAAAAGTAGTGCTCACTCTCTGCGGCGGCAACATCGATCCTGCAGTGCTCAGCCGTCTGATTGAAAAGGGTCTGGTGCACGATGGCCGGCTCACGCGATTCACCGCCATTATCAGCGACCGGCCCGGTGGTCTCGCCGAACTGGCGCGGGTGGTGGCCGAGAGTGGGGCCAGCATCAAGGATATCGAGCACGACCGGGCTTTCAGTGGACCCGATGTCTCTGCGGTGAACGCGGTGTGTACGGTTGAAACGCGCGACCACGCTCATGCGCGAGCCTTGCGCCGTGCCGTTGCCCGCGCTGGATTTCTCCTCGCACGTTGAGGGATTTGTCGCGGTTTTATTTTTCTTTGGGTTCGATGAGTGGAGTTTGCGTCGGTTTGGAATGTAGCAGCGGTGGTAACACCGCTGGCCAGCCGTCTGATGACGGCTGCTACGCGAAAGGTGACGACCGGTACGATCTACAGGAGATGTTGATCAACGCCCCCAAGGGTCTTCACGAATTTACTTCAGGAACAGCACGCCCACTCCAAGCAGAAGTAAACCGCCCAAGGCGTAAGCCCATTCGGTGCCGGCGGCGGTGACATCCAAGACGCTATTTGCGGGATCAGTTGGACTGTAGAAAACTGTCGCCGCGTTTCCGGCCGGAAAACGCGCGAGCATTGCCTGTACCTGCTGCGTGCTGGTGGTATTGCGCGGCACAAGCGTGTACCGCGTACTTTCATAGGATTGTCCGTTGACCACGTAGCGATAGGTGACGTCGGGCGCATAGGTGGTCCGATTCTTTTCCCGGGCCACGACTTGAACTTCCGCACTGATCACCTTTCCCTCCACGCGAGGCCAGTGTGCGCAGGCGCGAACGTCCCGGATGAGTCCGATTCCGTAGATCAACACGGCAATTCCCGCGGCAAAGAAAACCAGGGCCCACATTCGATTCACGAGGCCCCTCCGTCGGCGAAAATCAATCGCGTCAGTTTTCCCAGTCCTGCACCGACAAAATAGATCAGCACCGTACAGACGGAAATGGCGAAGGCCATGTCCGCGTTCCGGCGAAAGTCGGGTTTCGCGCCGATAAATTCCCCTGCGAGCGAGACGGGAAAGGTGATCAGAAAAGAAATCATGCCGCTGAGAGAGATCCAGCCTCCGCCCCCGCCGGGAGCGCGGTCAGCGGCTACGGCAGCTACGGCCAGTATTGCGTAAGCGACGGCGAGAATAGCGCCAAAGAGAGAACGGGGAATCCAGTCGGGCATTGAGCTTTTTATGATGATTCGAAAATCGTTTGATAATGACGGGCCGCTAATCCGGGAGATTCATATTTCACCGGGCGAAGCCAGATTTCACAGAGGACACAGAGAACTGCCACAGAGGCTGCAGGAGAGTGTAGGGATTGTATGAAAAATCGGGGTTTTCTATTTTTCGCGTCATTTCGTGTGTTTCGCGGGCAAATCATCTGAATCATTACGGCTCAACCGGTCTTTTGAAAAAACGCCGCCAACGGCAGCGAAACGAGGCTGGCCATCCAGACGTAGCAACCTGGCAATAATTTGATGACGGTGGTTTTCGTCACGTTGCCTTCATCGCCGGGCAACTCCCGTCCGATCAGTTGAAACGTCGTGCAGGCGAGGGCAATGGCGATCACACCAAACACTGCGGCGGGAACCGGCTTCCGCAGGCACATCAAAATCGCTCCGAACAGCCAGGCGGGATTGGCATACCAGGAAAACACGCCGGCGAAAATTCCCGACCAACCCACGGCCAGCGCCCGCAATCCCAGCATAACATTGTTCGATGAATTGCTGTTTTTGAACTCCAGTGCCGGCAGGCAGCAGGCGACGAGATATAAAATAAAACTGGCGATGAGAACCTTGTTCATGGGACGTGCAATGGCTGGTGGTGACATGGCTTGATTCAGCAAGTGGCCGGGTTGCGGACTGGCATGGGTTTCATCATGAGCGCATCATAGCAGTTCGCGACATTCCCCGATATTAGCTGATAAACCCCCGCCAAACGGCCCGGGTGATACGGTGCGGACTAGGGAATGTTTTCAAACCCCTGCCGTCCGCAATTTCTGTCATTCTGAGCATCGCGAAGAATCCATGTGTGCGAAGGTGATGTAACGGTCGATGCCATGGATTCTTCACTTCGTTCAGAATGACAAACTGGGTTTGAAAACACTTCCTAAACTGAACTCCCGGTGCCGAATCCAATGTCCGACGCTGCGTCTCAGTTCAGAAATTCGTCGCGCAGGGACATTCAGTTGTTGCCCCTTCCGACCGCCAGTTTTCAACGGACCTGTTTTTCAAAAACCGCTGCTCCCAGTTGCGGGCTGTTGCATTCTTTTGCCGTGACGTGCCGTGAACGATCGTTAATGCGATAACTCCGACCGGCAATAAACTCATCCCACTTCTCTCATGAAATTTGGCGCCAGCACCTGGCTTTGGACCTCACCTTTTTCCAATTCCTCCCTTTCATTGCTGCCGATGATCCGGGGACTCGGCTTCGATTTCGTCGAAATTGCGATTGAGGATCCGGCGCTACTCGATGGCAAACTGGTCGCCCGCGCCCTGAGGGAAAATCAACTGGGCGTGGTCGCGTGCGGCGCCTGGGGGCTGCAGCGTGACTTGACAAGCGACGATCCTCAACTGCGGCAAAACAGTTTTGAGTATATCGAACGCTGTTTCGATTTGTGCGGTGAGCTGGGTGCAACATTTCTGGCCGGCCCGATGTATTCTGCCGTGGGGAAGGCAAGATTGGTTTCGAGTGATCAAAAGTCCCTGGAGTGGAACCGGGCGGTGGAGAATCTCCGGATCGTGGCAAAGTCAGCGGCCTCGCGCGGACTGCAAATCGCCATTGAACCGTTAAATCGTTTCGAGTCGGACCTCGTCAATACGGCGGATGACGTGGTCAGGCTGGTAGACGAAATCGGGCATCCGGCTGCGCGAGTGATGCTCGACAGCTTCCACATGACGATCGAGGAGCGAAATTTGAAACGCGCCATTGAAACGGTGGGATCGCGCCTGCTCCACGTGCAGGTTTCCGAAAATTATCGCGGCACTCCCGGCACGGGCCAGACCCGCTGGGACGATTTTCGCGATGGGTTGCGGGCGGTGGGTTATGAGGGCGGAGTTTCAATCGAGAGCTTCACGACTGAAAACAAAGCGCTGGCGGGTGCCGTTTGCTTCTGGCGGCCCATGGCGCCTTCGCAGGATGAATTTGCGCGGGAAGGTCTCCGATTTTTGCGGAAGTTGTTGGGTTGATCAGCCGCGTGACTTGCGACGATAGGCGCTCGGAGTAACGTGGGTTTCACGTTTGAAAACCACGCTGAGGTATTCGACGTGGGCAAATCCCGTGCGTTCGGCGATCACTTGCAGAGGTAGATCGGTTTCCGTCAGCAACTGCCGCACGCGATTCAACCGGACGTGAATGATTTGTTCGTGTGGCGTTTGCCCCAGCAGCCGCAGGAAACGATGCTCGAGCGCGCGGCGGGAAAGCGGCACAATTTTTAGCAGGTCGCCCACGTTGATGCCGTTGCACGCGTTCTCCCGGATGAAGTGAACCGCCTGGGCAATGGCGCGGTCGCTGATGGCCAGGGCATCGGTCGAACGACGAGCGGCGACACCCAGCGGGGGAACGCGATAACCCTGCCGGCTGACTTTTCGCCCATTCATCAATCGTTCGAGCAAGGCGGCGGCTTCGTAGCCGGCTCGCTGGGGATTGGGGATCACGCTCGTCAGAGGAGGCGTCGACAGTTCGCAGAGCAATTCATCATTGTCCACGCCGATGACCGCTACCTCATCCGGAACGGAAAAGCCCGCGGTCTGACACGCTTCGAGCACCTGGCGTCCGCGAATATCGTAGCATGCCATGATCCCAACCGGCTTCGGTAGCGTAGTCAGCCAGCGGGCGATGTCCGCCACTTCCGCCACCGAGCCTTCCAGTGAAATTTTTTCCACGTAGGCCTCACAGGTGAAACCGACGGTTCGCAGTTCCTGCCGGAATTTTTCCTCCCGCCAGTGCGACCAGTTGAAGCGCGAATCACCGCAGAAGGCGTAATGCTGAAAACCGCGTTCGCTCAGGTGCTCCACCGCCAGTTTGGCGATTTCGGCATCATCGGTCTCCACCCACGCGAGTTCGGGGAGGAGGCGGGCGGCGCTTACGTCAACCGTGGGGATTTTGGTCTTTGCCACCGCCCCGGCAATTCGCGGAGTTTCAATCCGGGCGATGATGCCGTCTCCCTGCCAGGTTTGTAACCACTTCGGCGGATCGTCACCGCGGCCCTGCTCTTTGAAATGAAGCAGCCAGGCCTGGTGCTCTTTGACGTAGTGAACCACGCCTTGCAGCAAGCCCCGCGCATACGCGTTGGACGACTCGATCAGGAGTGCGACTTCCCGACGACGGGTACGCTGCGGAAATGGCATGAAGGGTTGTTTTTGCGATTTCGTAAAAGATCAAACCGTTTCTCGCGATCCGTCCGGTTTGCGAGGCGTTTTAGAGGGATAAAGGTGCAGGACGGTCATGTGAAAAAACACATAATCTTTGCGTCAACTCTCATGGGTTATTTGCGCAGGATCTGCTATTCTCGGGTTTCTCGTGTCAGCTATTTGCTGCCGATGATCATCCATCCCCGAACTCTGACGCCGTGAGCTGCTTTTCATTCTTTCAACGTGCCTTGGTTTTTATTCGCCGGCCCGCCCTGGTGTTGGCCGGATTGGGACTGGCGCTGGTCACCAACGCCAGTCCGGTTCTTAAGGTTCTTTTTCTGGGCGACAATGGTCACCATCGTCCGTCTGAGCGCCTTCGTGAGCTTGCACCGGCGATGATGGCGCGCGGCATTCAGCTGGTGTACACGGAGGACCTTGCCGCGATCACGTCGCAGAATCTCAAGCGCTATGATGGCTTGCTGATCTACGCCAATATCGAATCGCTCCCTGCGGCGCAGGGGGAGGCGTTGTTGTCCTATGTGACCGAGGGAGGCGGTTTATTCGCCCTTCACTGTGCGAGTGCCTGTTTCCGTAATTCGCCGCGGTATGTGGCCCTGGTGGGTGCGCAATTCAAGAGTCACCAGACCGGCACTTTCCGAACGACACTCGTCGACCCGGAGAATCCGATCGTGAAGGGTTTTGCCGGTTTTGAGAGCTGGGACGAAACGTACGTGCATACGGCGCATAATGAAAAAGGCCGCACCGTACTGGAAATGCGCGACAACGAGCCGTGGACCTGGACACGATTGGAAGGGAAGGGGCGCGTTTTCTACACCGCGTGGGGTCATGATGAGCGGACCTGGACGAACCCGGGGTTTCACGATTTGGTGGAGCGGGGCATTCGTTTCGTTGCCGGTCAAAAATTACCCGACGCGCTGCTCGACCGGCCCAAGGTCGCAGGCTTCGAGCTGATCGATCAACCTGGAGTTGCCTATTACCCGCCGGGACAGCGTTCCGAAGGGGATGGTGCATGGCCACAAATGCCAAAGCCACTCACCCCGGAACAGTCGATGCAGCATCTCGTGGTGCCCGCGGGCTTCGAAGTTCAACTCGTCGCGAGCGATCCGGAAATCAAGAAACCCATCGCGATGAATTGGGACGAACGGGGACGCCTGTGGATTGCTGAAACGCTCGATTACCCGAATACGATTCTGCCCCGCGGAACTCCCGGCCGTGATCGGATTGTGATTTGTGAAGACACCAACGGCGATGGGCGCGCGGATAAGTTTACGGTTTTTGCGGAAGGATTGAACATTCCCACGAGTCTTACTTTCGCCAACGGCGGGGTGATTGTGCACCAAATGCCTGAGACTTTGTTTTTCAAGGACACCGACGGAGACGATAAAGCGGACGTCAAAGAAGTTTTGTTCACCGGCTGGGGCCGGAGGGATACTCACGCCGGTCCCAGTAATCTGCAGTACGGACTTGATAATTGGATTTGGGGTATTGTCGGTTACTCTGGTTTTGACGGCAGCGTGGCGGGCGTTGCTCAAAAATTCGATCAGGCCTTTTATCGTTTTCGACCTGATGGCTCGGCGCTGGAGTATGTCCGGTCGAACAACAACAATAGCTGGGGCCTTGGCTTTACCGAGGAAGGATACGTTTTCGGATCGACCGCGAATAACAATCCCAGCGTCTTTGTGCCGATCCCGAATCGTTTCTATGGGCCGGCCGGACTTCAGTCCAAGGTGCTTCCTCCGATCGCCGATTCCTCCCGTTATCTGCCGCTCACGGCGCGCGTCCGCCAGGTTGATGTTCATTGGGGCTACACTGCCGCAGCGGGTCATGCTTTTTATACGGCGCGTTCCTACCCCAGGGAATACTGGAACCGCACCGCATTCGTGACCGAACCCACGGGCCACCTCGTGGGTCAGTTTAATATCAAGAGCGCCGGTGCCGGATTCCGGTCGGTGAATCCCACCAATCTCCTCAGTAGTGACGACGAATGGTGCGCGCCGATCATGGCTGAGGTGGGTCCGGACGGCGCGGTGTGGGTGATCGATTGGTACAATTATATTGTGCAGCACAATCCCACACCGAAGGGTTTCAAGAAAGGCGAAGGCAATGCGTACGAAACCGAACTGCGCGATAAACGATACGGCCGGATCTATCGCATCGTGTGGAAGGGCGACGGCGCCAAACCAGCGCCCATCCTCAATCTCAAAACGGCTACACCGGCGCAGTTGGTGGAGACGTTGCGCAATGACAATCTATTCTGGCGGCGTCATGCGCAGCGACTGCTGGTCGAGCGGGGACGGAAGGACGTTGTGCCGGCATTGATTGCACTGGTCGCCGATCAGCAGAAAGATGAACTGGATTTGAATGTCGGGGCAATTCACGCGCTCTGGACCTTGCACGGTCTGAATGCCATCGATGCCATGTCGGAGGTGTTGGAAGCGGTGAAGGGAGCGGTACGTCATCCATCCGCCGGCGTCCGGCGCGCGGCGCTGGATGTCCTGCCGCATACGGCGGCGACGGGAACGGTTATTCGCGAAGCGGGTTTGCTCAACGACCCGGATGCCCAGGTGCGATTGGGTGCGTTGCTCGCATTGTCTCAAGTGCCGGCTTCGGCCGCAGTCGCTGACGCTTTGCATGCCTTTCTGACCAAACCCGGTGCGGCCTTGGACCGCTTGACCGTCGAGGGTGCTACGATCGCGGCGTCCGCTCACGCGAAATTTTTCGTCGAGGCGTGCTCGCCCGAAGAAACCGCTGCCACCATGGAATTGCGCAACAAGCGGACTTCGCCGGAGACGGTGGTGGATGCGTTCGAATCGATTTCCGGCGGACTGGGAGCATGGTCGGTCGGAAAAGAGGCAAATCCAGCAGCTGCGGTCAGTGTGGTCGGCGAGGGGCGACACGGTGGTCATTGTCTGGAAGTGAAGCTCACCAATGCCGGCGAAGCGCGGGTCACCCGGAAAATGGCGGTCAAGCCAAACACCCGGTACCTTCTTACCGGATACATCAAGACTGCTGACATTAAAACGTCACCGAATGCACGCGGCGCTTTTATCACCGTTCCGGAGATTCAGCAGCCGCGGCCTGCAATCTCAGTTGGCATCACCGGCTCAACCACATGGGCCCTGGTGAGGACTCCGTTTGAGACGAACGCATTGCAGGAAGTCTCGATCGTCTGCGGCGTGGGCGGCGGAGGAAGTGGAGCCGCAGGTGTCGCGTGGTTCGATGATCTGGTTCTCACCGATCTGGGTGCGACGGATGAGATCGTGGCTTTTCCCGTAGGCGCAGTGTTGGAACATGTGCTTTCGAAAACGCAAGGGCGGGGAAGCGTCTCCGCGGACGTGACGGCTGGTCTGCCGAAGTTGGAGCTCGGTGTAGTGCCAGACCTGATGAAGTACGACCGTCCGGAAGTGACGGCAAAGGCGGGCCAGCAGGTTCAGGTGATTTTCAAGAACAAGGATCACATGCAGCATAACGCGGTAATTATCCGGCCCGGCACGCTGGAAAAAGTGGGAGCACTCGCTGATGCCTTGTTGACCAACCCGGAGGCGGTCGCGCGGAATTATGTGCCGGACTCGAACGATGTTCTGTTCAGCACGCCTCTGGTTGATCCGGGCGAAACCTACACGGTGGTCTTCAACGTTCCCGAAGAACCCGGACGGTATCCAATTATCTGCAGCTTTCCCGGTCACTGGCGCCTGATGCAGGCAACGTTGATCGTGACCAACTGAATTTATCATTCCCCATGAGTAAAAAAATCAATGTTGCACTGATTGGCCTCGGTTTCGGAGCGGAGTTTATTCCGATCTACCAGCGCCACCCCCAGGCCAATCTCGTCGCTGTCTGTCAGCGCGACCCAAAGAAACTGGCCACGATAAAGGACGCTTTCGACATTCCCAAAGGCTACGCAAATTATGACGAGCTACTCCGCGATCCGGGGATTGATGCCGTTCACATCAATACGCCCATTCCGGATCATGCGGAGCAGTCGATCAAGGCGCTGCGGGCCGGCAAACACGTGGCCTGTACGGTGCCGATGGCGACCTCAGTGGCCGACTGCCGGCGCATCGTCGAGCTCACCAAAAAAACCGGCCTGAAGTACATGATGATGGAAACCGTCGTGTACGCCCGCGAGTTTCTCTTCATCAAGCAACTTTATGAGCGGGGTGAACTGGGAAAGATTCAGTTCCTGCAAGCCAGTCATCAGCAGGACATGGATGGCTGGCCGAATTATTGGCCCGGGTTGCCTCCGATGTGGTATGCCACGCACTGCGTCGGACCGATGTTGGCGCTTACCAATGCGTCTGCGGAATATGTTTCCTGTTTTGGCTCGGGTACGATTCGCGAGGAATTGATCGGGAAATATAAATCGCCCTTCGCGGTCGAGACCGCCCACGTGAAGTTGCGCGACTCGGATCTTTCAGCCCGCATCATCCGGTCTCTCTTCGACACTGCGCGTCAGTATCGCGAGAGCATCGACGTTTACGGTTCGAAAAAATCCTTTGAATGGACGCTGGTCGAGCATGAGCCGCATGTGTTGCACACCGCGAAACTCGCTGAGGCAAAGATTCCGAAGAAAATCACGGTGCCGGATTTCGCCTCGCGGTTGCCGGCGGGGATCCGCCGGTTTACCACCCAGGGCGTTTACGATTTGGGGAAGAAAACACATCTCAGTTTCACCCAGGGTGCAGGTCATGGAGGATCACATCCACACCTCGTCCACGAATTCGTTTCCGCCCTGATCGAAGACCGCGATCCCTATCCAAATGCCCGGCAATCCGCGAACTGGACCTCGGTGGGCTTGTGCGCGCATGAATCGGCCCTGGCCGGTGGCAAAATCGTGAAGCTGCCCTCCTTTACCCTCTAACCTGAATATTTCACACTCAACACAAGAAAAATTCTTGGGACACAGAGGCAGAAGGAGGCACGCAGAGGTCACAGAGCGAAAACCCGATGAACCCCGCTTCAATTTTGACGTTCCCGCCAGCTGAACAGCGTGAGTGTCTTCCACACCTTGTATACTCCTTCTCCCTCTGTGTCAGCCTCTGTGCCCTCTGTGAAATGGATTGGGAGTCTTGAGGTATGAAATATTCAGGCTAGTGTCCTGTCCCGCAAGTAACCTAATTAAATAATGGCGGTCCAAGAGGGATGAAACGAGGACGCCCACTAAAATATGCTTTGAAGCTGACCCAACTGGAACAGGAGACATTGAAGCAGTTGG
>Ga0307508_10000130_pt1 | contig 89085 bp, 75 predicted proteins | sample 9_EM_MG_FD_203089 | JGI IMG/M metagenome (GOLD analysis project Ga0307508, IMG submission 203089) | Populus trichocarpa ectomycorrhiza microbial communities from riparian zone in the Pacific Northwest, United States - 9_EM | ecosystem: Host-associated > Plants > Roots > Unclassified | place... | reverse complement strand
TACTGCCCTGTCGGGGGCATATCCCGACGCGGCCTCACGCAGTGAACAAGAAGTACGCGTCAGCCGGCACGGGGCTTCGATACCTCAGCCTGAACGGGTGGTTGTGGCATGCCAGCAGGGGCTTCGACAGGCTCAGCCCGAACGGATGGGGCGGGGCGCGGCGATACGCGAGGCAGGCTTCGACAAGCTCAGCCCGAACGGCTGGGGTGGGGTGGTGGTACGCGCACCAGGCTTCGACAAGCTCAGCCCGAACGGAGCATCGAGTCAGTGATCGACTAACTCCGCCGCGCGCTCAAGCACTCGGCCACCAGGCACAGCTCAAGAAACAGCACCTGCGCGCTGATCTGCGCAGTATTGGTAGTGGCGTCGTACTGAGGCGCTACCTCCATCACATCGGCACCCACGATGTGCCCACCGCGCAAGCCGCGCAAGATGGCCAGCACTTCGCGCGGCGTGAGGCCGCCCACTTCGGGCGTGCCGGTGCCGGGGGCAAAACCCGGGTCGATGCTGTCGACGTCGAAGCTCACGTAGAACGGCTCATCGCCCACCACCTCGCGTGCCCGCGCAATGACCGCATCGACGCCCATGCGCATCACGTCTTCCGCATGCAGCACCGTCATGCCCGAATCTTCCGAGAACTCCCAGAGGTATTCGGCACCGCCGCGGATGCCGATCTGGATGGTGCGGTCCGGGTCGAGCACGCCGTCGAGCACGGCCTGGCGGAAGGGGCCGCCGTGATGGAACTTCGAGCCTTCGTACATACCGCCGGTGTCGCAATGCGCGTCGATGTGCACCAGGCCGAGCGGCTTCTTTCGCCCGAGCGCACGCAGGATCGACAGCGTGATCGAATGGTCGCCACCCACCGAGAGCGGGATCACGCCCGCGTCGACCACGCTGGTGTAGAAGGCCTCGATGTCTTCGTGGCAGCGCTCCAGGCTGAAGCGGCTGCGGAACGGCACGTCGCCCACGTCGGCCACCTTCAGCATCGTCATCGGTGCGATCTTCAAGGCATGTTCGATCGGGCCGATGCGTTCGATGCCGCGCACCGCCCGCGGCCCGAGGCGCGCGCCGGCGCGGTTGGTCACGCCAAGATCCATGGGCACGCCGATCAAGGCCACGTCGAGCCCGCCGAAGGCAGGTTCGGTGGGGGCTTCGGGGCGGTAGTCCGCACTGAGAAAGGTGGCCGCGCCGGAGAACGGCCACTTGCGGTGGTCGCCTTCGGAAAACTGCTGGTCCGCCACGGCGCGGAAGACCGGGTCGTCGCTCTGTGCGCCGCTCGCGCCTTCGTACTTGCGGCGCAGGCTTTCGAGTCGTTCGGGGGTGGTCATCGCGTCACTGGCCCTTGTTCAGCACGAACTCGGGCAAGGCGTTCTGCTGCACGTTGTACTTGGCCAGCAGCGTGCTGTAGGTGCCGTTCTTTCGCAGTGCTTCGAGCGCCGCCTTGACGGCGTCGCGTGTCGCCGCGTCGGCCTTCGCGAACGGAATGCCGGCCAGGTTCTCCGCAAAGGGCTGGCCCAGGAGAACGTAGCTGTTCGGCTCCAGCTTCTGGAAGTACGGCAGCGTCTCGTTGCCTTGCACGGCCGCATCGAGCCGGCCTGTCTTCAGCTGAGTGCGTGCGTCGACGGAGCCTTCGGTGCCGGTGACCACCAGCGCGGGTTTGCCGTTGGCCTCGCAGTTGGCCTTGCTCCATTCGGCCATCTGGGCGGGCCAGTTGGTCGCGCGGCTGGCGCCGACCTTCTTGCCGCACAGGTCGGGCAGCGACTTGATGCCCGCCGCCGCGCCGGCCGGCGAGGTGTAGAACTGCGGGCCGGTGCGCAGGTAGTCGACGAAGTCGACCGTCTCTCGCCGCGCAGGCAGGTCGGACATGCCCGCCATCACCATGTCGACGCGGCCGGTCGTGAGCGACGGCAGCATCTGCGCGAAGCCGATCTCCTGCCATTCGACGGGCACGCCGAGTTCCTTGGCGATCGCCTCGCCGAGTTCGACGTCGAAGCCCATCAGCTTGTTGGTGGCCGGATCTTTGTACGAGATGGGCGGGTAGTTCGGCTGCGTCGCGATGACGAGCTTGCCCGCTTTCTTGATGCGCGCAGGCGGCTCGACCGCCCACGCCGAAACGGCTGCGCCGGCGACCAGCGATGCGGCAATCAGCCGGTGTGAAAACTTCTTCATGGGATCGACTCCTGGAAAGTGGCAAGGTGAAGGTGGACTACGGCGGTCACTTGATCACCGCCGAGATGAAATCGCGCGTGCGCTGGTGCTGCGGCGCGGTGAGCACAGCGGCGGCCGGGCCTTGCTCGACCACCGCGCCAGCGTCCATGAACACCACGCGGTCGGCCACCTCGCGGGCAAAGCCGAGCTCGTGCGTCACGACCACCATGGTCATGCCGCTGGCCGCCAGGTCGCGCATCACGGCGAGCACCTCGCCGACGAGTTCGGGGTCGAGCGCGGAGGTGGGCTCGTCGAACAACAGCAGCTGCGGCTGCATGGCCAACGCGCGTGCAATCGCCACACGCTGCTGCTGCCCGCCCGACAGCTCGCTCGGGTAGTGGTTCTGCCGATCGGCCAGGCCGACGCGGCCGAGCAGCTCGCGCGCCTTGCGCGTGGCTTCTTCGCGCGGGCGGCGCTGCACGGTGACCGGGCCTTCGATCACGTTCTGCAGCACCGTCATGTGGGCGAACAGGTTGAAGCGCTGGAACACCATGCCGATCTTTCGGCGTTGCGCCGCCACCTGGGCGTCGCCGAGCGGGTGCAGGGTCTGGCCGACGACGCGGTGGCCGATGAGATCGCCGTCGACCCAGATGGCGCCGGCGTCGATGCTTTCCAACTGGTTGATGCAACGCAGCAGCGTGCTCTTGCCCGAACCGGAGGGGCCGATGATGCAGAGCACCTCGCCCGCGCGCACTTCGAGTTCGATGTTGCGCAGGGCCGGGTAGTCGCCATAGCGCTTGTCGACGGCGGCCATGCGCACCATCGGGGATAGCACCGCGCTCATGCGCCGGCCCCTTCGACCTTGGGCAACGCAACCTCCGGCGCGGCGGCGATCTGCCGGCGCACGCGGCCTCGGGCGAAGCGGCGCTCGAGCACCATCTGGCCCAAACTCAGCAGCGTGACCACGCCGAGGTACCAGACGCTCGCGACCAGCAACAGCTCGATCACCAGCCCGTTGGCGTAGTAGACGGTCTGTGCGCTGCGCAGGATGTCGGGGTACTGGATCACGCTCGCCATCGACGTCAGCTTGACCATGCTCACCACCTCGTTGCCGACCGGCGGAATGATCACGCGCATGGCCTGCGGCAGCACGATGCGCCGCAACGCGGTGAGGCGCGTCATGCCGATCGACATGGCGGCCTCGGTCTGCCCGAAGTCGATCGACAGGATGCCGCCACGCACCACCTCCGCCGTGTACGCGCCCTGGTTCAGGCCGAGGCCCAGCAGCGTGGCGATGAAGGGCGTCATCACCTCGACCGTGCGCCACGACGCGACGCCGGGGATGCCGATCGTCGGGAACACCAGCGCCAGGTTGAACCACAGCAGCAGTTGCAGCAGCAGCGGCGTGCCACGGAACATCCAGATGTAGAACTCGGCCACGCCGCGCAGCACCGGGTTGGGCGACATCTTCATCACCGCGAACAGCACGCCGCTGCCGATGCCCAGGAGCATGGCCAGCACCGTCATGATCAGCGTGAAACCCAGGCCGGTGATGATGGAGCGTGCCGTCAAGAACTGCCCCACCACCGCCCAGTTGATCTGGCCCTGCGCGAAGGCGCGCACCACGAGCGCCAGCACGCCGAGGATGGCGGCGGCCGCCAGCCAGCGGCCCACATGGCGGTGCCGCACGCGGGGCAACCGAGCCGTTTCAGCCGCCACCATCGGCGAAGAAGCGAGAGACGTCATCGGCGGGTTCTCCGTTGGGGTGTCGGTTGAAGGAGCGAGCGATCAGGCTGCGCGCGTGGGTGCGCTGCCGCCATCGGCCCAATGCCGCTGCGCTGCCACCTTGGCCTGCAAACGCGACAGCTGTTCTTCGACCCGCTCGGGCGCCGTGCCGCCCCAGGCGCTGCGGGCCGCCACCGCGCGGTCGAGCGAGATGTGCGGCAACACGTCGGCGGTGAGCCGCTCGTCGATGGCCGCGAGGTCTTCGGCCGTGAGCGCCTCGAGTTCGATGCCGCGGCGCTCGCAATACAGCACCGCGGCACCAGCAACCTCATGTGCCGTGGCGAAGGGCGTGCCCTGGCGTGCCAGCCAGTCGGCGATCTCGGTGGCCAGCGTGAAGCCTTCGCCGGCCTGGCTGCGCATGCGCGCGGTGTCGACGCGCCAGGTGCGCACCATGCCTGCCATGGCCGGCAGGCACAGGGCGAGCCCGTCGACGCTGTCGAACACGGCGTGCTTGTCGGCGAACAGGTCGCGGTTGTAGGCCAGCGGCAATGACTTGCAGGTGGCGAGAAAGCCGGTCAGGTTGCCGATCAAACGGCCGGAGATGCCGCGCGTGAGTTCGGCGATGTCGGGGTTCTTCTTCTGCGGCATGATCGACGAGCCGGTCGAGAAGCCATCGTCCAGCCGCATCCAGCCGAACTGTCGGCTACACCACAGGCAGATCTCTTCGCACAGGCGAGACAGGTCGACACCGATCTGCGCCGTGACGAACAGGAACTCGTTGACGTGGTCGCGGCTGGCCACGGCGTCGATGGAGTTCTCGCAGGCGCCCAGGTAACCCATCTCCTGCGCGGCCATCTCGGGGTGCATCGCGATCGCCGAGCCTGCGAGCGCCGCCGCACCCAGGGGTGAGCGGGCCGAGCGCCAATCCCAGTCGTGCAGGCGATCCACATCGCGGCTCAGCGCCTGCGCGTGCGCCAGCAGCTGGTGGCCCCACACGATGGGCTGGGCCGGCTGCAGGTGCGTGAAGCCGGGCGCCAGCGTGGCCTTGTGCTGGTCGGCCTGCGCCACCAAGGCATTCACCACGTCCAGCAACAGGCCGGCGAGTCGGCGAGCCTGTTCGCGCAGGTACAGCCGCAAGTCGTTGGCAGTCTGGTCGTTGCGCGAACGGCCGGCGCGCAGCTTGCCGCCGAGGGCGCCCAGGCGCTCGGTGAGCAGGCGCTCGATGAAGGTGTGCACGTCTTCGTCGCGCGCTTGCGGCAACGAGCGGCCCGACGCGATGTCGGCTTCGATCTCGTCGAGCGCTGACAGCATGCGCACGGTCTCGCCGGCGTCGAGCAAGCCAGCGCGGCTCAGCTCCTGTGCATGGGCGCGGCAACCACGCAGGTCTTGCGGTGCCAGCCGGAAGTAGGATGGCGGCGAGGTGGAAAGGCGCATCAGCGACGCATGGGGGCCGCTTTCGAAGCGTCCGCCCCACAGCAGGCCGGCATCGGAAGAAGACGCTGCGGCCTCGGTCATCGGGCACCGGCCGGCGAGGCGTTGTGGCTCACATATTGCATTCCCTCATTGAACGGGCAGTTGAATCCACGAACAACCCATTTAATCTCATCGACCCATGACCAAGGCTCATGCTCCCGAAGCGGCGGGTGTCGATCAGGCACCGCAGAACCGGCGTCTGCCGCCGCTGTCTGCATTGCGCTTCTTCACGGTGGCGGCCAAGTGCGGCAGCTTCACGCGCGCGGCCGAAGAGCTGTGCGTGACGCAAGGGGCCGTCAGCCGGCAAGTCTTGTTGCTCGAAGAGTTCTACGGCCAGGCGCTGTTCCTGCGCCAAGCCCGCGGCTTGGTGCTGACCGATGCGGGCAAGCTGCTGGCTGAAACCGCGAGCGCGGCGCTGGAGCAGATCGCGCAGACCACGCAGGTGCTGCGCCGGCGCATGGAGGTGCGCGAGCTTCGCTTCATGCTGCCGACCTGCGCGATGCTGTGGGCCATGCCGCTGCTGATGCGCTTTCAGGCGCAGCACCCGGGCTTCCGTGTCGCGGTGAGTACCACCTTGTCTCACGTGCTGGACGAGGATCGGTTCGACGCCGGCATCGTGTACGAGCGACTGGACACCGCGCTACCGCGTCACCGATTGCTGTTCGCCGAGCGCCTCACACCCGTCTGCTCGCCACGCCTCACACAGGGCCTGCAAGCGCTGCGGGTACCGCAGGATCTGGCGCGCCACGTGCTGCTGCACGCACGCGCCGATCACCAGGACTGGCGCCAGTGGCTCGATGCCGCCCAGCTGGATCAGATCAACCCGGCCCGCGGGCTCGACTTCCAGACACTGGACCTGTCCAACTCAGCCGCAGCCGAAGGTTATGGCGTGGCGCTCGGCGACCGCACCATCGCCCAACCCGCCATCGACAGTGGCCGGCTGTGCGCGCCGTTTTCAATCGACGTCGAGACGGGCCACGGCTACTTCTTGCATTGGCGCGAGAGCCATGCCGAGCGGGCGGAAATCCTGCACCTGGGCGAGATGTTCAGCGACGCGCTGCGGGAAGCCGGCGCCAACGACCCGCGGCCTCTTCTGCTCAAGGGATAGACGCAGGCGGCCTCAAGAGGCTTCCTGATTAGTGACAAAGCTCAGCTTCACCTTACCTCCGTTCGGGCTGAGCCTGTCGAAGCCAGCGCAGTGCACGGCGCACCCTTCGACAGGCTCAGGGCGAACGGATGTTGGCTGAGGCATGTCACTAATCAGGAGAGGCTTTGAATTGACTCAGCGCAACACGCTGGCCATCACCGACAGGGCGTTCAGGCTGCGCACGGCGTCGTGCACCGTGGCGCAGGCCACCACCACAGTCTCTGCGTCTTCGCGCTGCACGCCGGGCCAGAGCACGAACACGTCGGCCAGCGCGGGGGTCTGGCATTGCACCCGCAGCGTGGGCGGCGCACCGAGGCGCCACGGCTCGCACACGCGAGGCCCCGGCGACACGAGGGCCTGCACCGCGTCGCGCGCCGTGGTCTCGATGAGCGCGCACGATGCCGCCGGCGAGAGCGAACGGCCGCTGCGCGCGCCGTCGGACCACTTCACGATTGCGCAGGCGGCGTGCGACAACAGCGAGCCCACCTCCGCGGCCATCACGTCGCACCCGCTGGCCATCAGCACGGGCACGCCGAATTCGCCGGCCAACGCCGCGTAGAGGCCCACCTCGCCCAACTCCAGGCCGCCCAGCCACACGCGGGCGAATGCAAAGCTGTTGGTGGTGTGCGCCAGCACGCCGCGGCTCTTGGCGCGCGAATGCCAGCCGACCATCAGCACACCGGCCACGCCCTGGTCCACGCCGGCCATCATGCCGAGCTGGCGCGGCTTGCCCTGGATCAATTGGGCGCGCGGGTCGAGTTCGTCGGCCAGCAGGTTGCCGAAGTGGCCGTGCGAATCGTTGACCAGCACCGCACCCGCGCCGCCCGCGAAGGCACCGCGCACCGCGGCATCGGCCTCCTTCGTCATCCAGCGTCGCGCTCGCTCGTAGTCGCCATTGCCGGCTTGCGTCTGCTCGGGGCGCCAGACGCCGGCCACGCCTTCGATGTCCACGGCAATCAGGATCTTCGGCGTCTTCATCGTCGACATCGTCAGTACTTGTCGAGCTTGGGGTCGAGCGCGTCGCGCAGGCCGTCACCCAGCAGGTTGAAGGCGAGCACGGTGACGAAGATCGCAAGGCTCGGGAACAGCGCCACGTGCGGCGCGTTCAGCATGTCGGCGCGCGCCTCGTTGAGCATCGCACCCCATTCGGGCGTGGGCGGCTGCGCGCCGAGCCCGAGGAAGGACAGGCTGGCCGCGGTGATGATGGAGGTGCCGATGCGCATCGTCAGGTACACCACCACCGAGGCCACGGTGCCGGGCAGCAGGTGGCGCAGCATGATCACCGAGTCCGACGCGCCGATCGAGCGCACCGCCTCGATGTAGGTCTGGTGCTTGAGCGACAGCACGTTGCCGCGCACCAGCCGCGCGAAGGCCGGTACGCTGAACACCGCCACCGCGACGATCACGTTGATCATGCCGTTGCCGAGGATCGCAACGATGCCGATCGCCAGCAGGATGCCGGGGAAGGCGAACAGCACGTCGGCCATGCGCATCACGATGCGGTCCCACCAGCCCTGGTAGTAGCCGGCCATCAGGCCCAGCAGCGTGCCCGCCACGGCGCCCACCGCCACCGAGATGAAGCCCGCGGCCAGCGAGATGCGAGCGCCCATCAGGATGCGGCTGAAGATGTCGCGCCCGAGCGAGTCGACGCCGAACCAGTGCTTGGCCGACGGCGGCGAATTCAGCGCGTCGTAGTCGAAGAAGGTCTCGGCATCGAAGGGCACGATCCATGGCGCGAGTGCCGCGACCAGCACCAGCAGCAACACGAAGCCGCCCGCCACCAGCGCGACGCGCTGGCGCTTGAACTTGCGCCAGAACTCGGAGGCCGGCGTGCGCACGGCAGTGGGGGCGTGGGCGGTGTTCAATGGAATCGGATGGTCGGGTTGATGACGGCGTACAACACGTCCACCACCAGGTTGATGAGGATGAATTCGAGCGAGAACAGCAGCACCAGCGCCTGGATCACGGGATAGTCGCGCATCTCCACCGCGTCGACCAGCAGCCGCCCCATGCCGGGCCAGTTGAACACCACCTCGACGACGATCGAGCCACCGAGCAGGAAGCCGAACTGCAGGCCCATCATCGTGACGACCGGGATCAGCGCATTGCGCAGGCTGTGCTTGAAGATGACCGAGGGTTCGTTCAGCCCCTTGGCGCGCGCGGTGCGCACGTAGTCTTCTTTCAGGATGTCGATGAACGAGCTGCGCGTGAAGCGCGCCATCACGGCGGCGACGCTCGCGCCCAAGGTCAGCGAGGGCAGCACGTAGTGGCGCCAGCTGTCGGCGCCCACGGTAGGCAGCCAACCGAGCTGCACCGAGAACAGCTGCATCAACACCATGCCAAGCGCGAACGACGGAAACGAAATGCCCGAGACGGCCAGCGACATGCCCAAGCGGTCGGGCCAGCGATTGCGCCAGATCGCCGAGACAATGCCCAGCACCAGGCCGAGCGCCACCGACCAGCCCATCGCCGCCACGGTGAGCCACAAGGTGGGCCCGAAACGCTCGGCGATTTCAGTGGCCACCGGCCGCTTCGTGCGGATCGATTGGCCGAGATCGCCTTGCAGCGCATGGCCGAAGAAGCGCACGAACTGCTGCGGCAGCGGCAGGTCCAGGCCCAGATCCTTGCGCACCAGCTCGACTGTCTCCGGGCCTGCGTCGACACCCGCCGCCAGCCGCGCCGGGTCGCCCGGCAGCAGGTGCACGAAGGCGAACACCAGCACCGCGACGATCAGCAGCGTCGGCAGCAAACCCAGCAGGCGCTTGAGGAGGTAGACAGCCATCAGATAGGTTCTATGTTTCCCAGCCGAACCCCGAGCCGCAAAGCCGGAAGGGTTGAGAGGCCGAGACCTCCCGTTCGGACTGAGCCCGTATTTCCGTTCGCCCTGAGCCTGTCGAAGGGTGTCAAAAAACTCTCAGCCGCTGACCGAGCGGAAGATGTCCTTGAGACGACCCGGCGGTTGCAAAAACACCGTTCGGACTGAGCCTGTCGAAGGCCTGGTTGCAGTGCAAAGCCGCCCCCAACGCGCTCCAGCTGCAACCCTTCGACACGGGCCTTCGGCAAGCTCAGTCCCTGCTCAGGGCGAACGGGGGTGGTGATGCGCTGCTTCTCCTGGAGAACTTGCAGACGCCCTGCTCCGATGCGAGACAGACTTAGCCCGAACGGAAGCAGGCGCACAGTCACTTCAATTCGACTTCGTCAAAGTTGAAGCTGCCATCGGGGATGACATAAAACCCCGCCAGGTTGCGCGCACGCACCGACACCAGCCGCTCGGTCACCAAGAAGGCCCAGGGCGCGTCTTTCCAGATCTGCTTCTGCGCTTCGGTGTAGAGCTTCGCCTTCTCGGCCTTGTCGGTGGTCACCAGCGCCTTGGCGATCGCGTTGTCGACGACGGCGTTCTTGTAGTACGCGGTGTTGAAGAGCCTCGGCGGGAACGACTCCGAGGCCAGCAGCGGGCGCAGTGCCCAGTCGGCCTCACCGGTCGACGACGACCAGCCCACGTAGTAGATGCGCACCGGCGCGGTGGCCGGGTCTTGCGCGCTCTCGACGCGCTCGACGCGTTGCCCAGCTTCGAGCGCCTGCACCTGCAGCTTGATACCCACCTGGCCCAGCTGCTGCTGCACGAACTGGATCACCTTCTGCGCCGTGGTGTGGTTGTAGGCCGACCACAGCGTCGACTCGAAACCGTTCGGGTAGCCGGCCTCCTTCAGCAACTCGCGCGCCTTGGCCGGGTCGTAGGGCCACGGCCCAAGCTTGGTGGCGTGCTCAACACCTTGCGGCAGCACGCCTTCGGCCGGGATTGCAAAGCCCGAGAACGCCACCTTGATCAGCGCGTCTTTGTTGATCGCGTAGTTGATCGCCTCGCGCACCTTCGGGTTGTCGAAGGGCTTCTGCTGCGTGTTGAACGACAGGTAGCGCTGGATGATCGATGGCGACGCGGTGACCTCCAGGCTCGGCTTCTTCTGCAGCGTCTCCACTGCTTCCGGCGGCACCGGGAACGCGAAGTGAGCCTCGTTGGTCTGCATCACCGCAGCACGCGTGTTGTTGTCGACCACCGGGCGCCAGGTGATGCTGTCGACCTTCGGGTAGCCCTTCTTCCAGTAGCCTTCGAACTTCTCGACCTTCAGGTAGTCGGTGGCCTTCCACTCGACGAACTTGAACGGGCCGGTGCCCACCGGGTGCTGGGCGATGCCCTTGTTGCCGTACTGGGCCAGCGCGGCCGGCGAGATGATCACGCCCGACGGGTGGGCCAGCGTGTTGATGAAGGGCGAGAACGGCTCCTTCAGCGTGAAGCGAACGGTAGTCGCATCCAGCGCCTCGGTCTTCGCGATGTTCTTGTAGAGGTTGTAGCGCTTGAGCTTGTTGTCGGGGTTGGTGACGCGGTCGAAGGTGGCCTTCACCGCCTCGGCGTTGAAGGGCGTGTTGTCGTGGAACTTGATGCCGGTCTTGAGCTTGACGGTGTAGACCAGGCCGTCCTTGCTGGCGGTGTAGCTCTCGGCCAGCACCGGCACCATCTTCATGTCCTTGTCGAAGCCGTAGAGGCCTTGGTAGAACGACTTGGCCACCGCCTGCGACAGCGTGTCGTTGGCGTCGTAGGGGTCGGTCGTGGTGAAGGTGGAGGCCACGGCCACCGTCAGGTCCTTGGCCGCGTGGGCAGCGAAAGCGATGCCGGTGGCCGCAAATGCGAGGGCGAGGCGAGAGAGGCGTTGTCGGTTCATCAATGTTCTCCTGGCTGGAACGTCTGGGGTATTCGGATACGGGGATATCGTCTTCGAAATCAGTAAGCCCCGCCAACAGGATGGCGGGCCACGAAATGCCCCGGTGCCACCTGCTGCAGCGGCGCCACCGTGGGCAGATCGCCGATCGCGCGCACGGGGCTCGCGATCTCGTCGGACAGCAGCTCGCGCTTGCGCCGGCGCGTCGGGTCGGCCACCGGCACGGCCGACATCAGCCGGCGCGTGTAGGCATGCTGCGGATTCTCGAACACCGCGCGGCGCGGGCCGATCTCGACGATCTGGCCCAGGTACATCACCGCCACGCGGTGGCTGATGCGCTCGACCACGGCCATGTCGTGCGAGATGAAGAGGTAGGCCATGCCGAACTCCTGCTGCAGATCGAGCAGCAGGTTGACGATCTGCGCGCGGATCGACACGTCGAGTGCCGACACCGCCTCGTCGGCAATCACCACCTTCGGGTTCAACGCGAGTGCGCGCGCGATCGCGATGCGCTGGCGCTGACCGCCCGAGAATTCGTGCGGGTAGCGATTCGCCGCCTCGGGCGGCAAGCCCACCTTCTCGAGCAGCCAGCGCACGCGTTCCTCGGCCTCGGCACGCGGCATCAGCTTGTGGATGAGCAACGGCTCCATCACGCCATAGCCCACCGTGAGGCGCGGGTCGAGCGAGGCATACGGATCCTGGAAAACGAACTGGATGTCGCGCCGCAAGGCTTGCAGCGCAGCGCCGTGCAGCGGCGCGATGTCGCGGCCTGCCACCTCCACGCGGCCAGCCAGCGGTGCGACCAGCCGCGCGAGCGAGCGGCCGGTGGTCGACTTGCCGCAACCCGATTCGCCGACCAGGGCCAGCGTCTCGCCGGCCTTCAACTCGAAGCTAATCTGCTCGACGGCATGCACCTGGCGTTTGATGCGGCCGAACACACCGCTGCGCAGCGGGAAGCGCGTGACGAGGCCTTGCACCGTCAGCACCGGCGCGAGGTCGGCGCGCACGCTGTCGGGCAGGGTGGTGGTGCCTTCGGGCGTGTCACCAGGCAAGGCGAAACGCGCCGGCAGATCCTGGCCCGTCATCGCGCCGAGCTGCGGCACGGCAGCCAGCAGGGCCTGTGTGTAGGGCTGCGTTGGCTGGGCAAAGAGCGCGCGGCACTCGCCCTCTTCGATCTTGTCGCCGCGGCGCATCACCAGCACGCGGTCGGCGATCTCGGCCACCACGCCCATGTCGTGGGTGATGAAGATCACGCCCATCGCCAGCTCGTGCTGCAGCTGCTGGATCAGCGCGAGGATCTGCGCCTGGATGGTGACGTCGAGCGCAGTGGTCGGCTCGTCGGCGATCAGCAGCGTGGGCCGGCAGGCGAGCGCCATCGCGATCATCACGCGCTGGCGCATGCCGCCCGAGAGCTGGTGCGGGTGGCGGCCGAGCACCTCGCGCGCCTCGGGGATGCGCACCAGGTCGAACAAGCGCAGCGCCTCGGCCATCGCCTGGCTTTGCGTGGCGCCCTGGTGCAGCTTGATCGATTCGGCCACCTGCTGGCCGACGGTGAAGACCGGGTTCAGCGAGGTCATCGGCTCCTGGAACACCATTGCCATGTCGGCACCGCGCAGCGAGCGCATGCGGCGCTGGCTGGCCTGCGCGAGGTCGACGCGGTCGCCGTCGCGCCGCGTGAGCCACATCTCGCCGCTGTCGATGCGGCCACCGCCGTACTCGACCAGGCGCATCAGCGCGAGCGACGAGACCGACTTGCCCGAGCCCGACTCGCCGACGATCGCAAGCGTCTCGCCGGCATCGACGTGGAAGTCGAGCGCGCGCACCGCCTGCAGCCGCCCGGCTTCGACGCGGAAGCTGACGCTCAAGTTGCGCACGTTGAGCACGCGGCGTGCCGTGTTCGTTGTCTCGTTGCTCATACCGATTCAGGCCCCGGCTCGCCGGCGTAAATGGCGCTGACCGGCGCCTGGCCAACATGCGCCCAGCCGCGGTACATGCCCTCGGTGTTGAACGGCAGCGTGACGTTGCCGTGCACGTCAACCGCGATCAACCCACCACGCCCGCCGAGCGGCGGCAGCTTGTCCATGACCACGCGCTGCGCGGCCAGCTGCAGCGGCAGGCCGGCGTATTCGATCAGCGCCGACACGTCATGCGCCGCGAGTGCGCGGATGAAGGCCTCGCCGACACCGGTGCACGACACCGCCACCGTGCGGTCGTTGGCATAGCAGCCGGCACCGACCAGTGGCGAATCGCCAACGCGGCCGGGGCGCTTGTTGGTCATGCCGCCGGTGGAGGTGGCGGCGGCCAGGTGGCCATGGGCATCGAGCGCGACCGCGCCGACGGTGCCGAACTTGTCGCGCTCGTCGAGCGGGGTCGCGGCGCTTCGGGCGGCATCGTGATCCAGGGCCGAGCCTCCGGTGGCCTGCATGTCACGCAGTTGCGCCAGCCGCTCCGGCGTGCCGAACCAGTCGGGCGCGACGATCTCGCAGCCGCGCTCGGCCGCAAAGCGCTCGGCGCCCTGCCCGATCAGCAGCACCGGGCCAGCCGCGTCGAGCACGGCACGCGCCGCGAGCACCGGGTTGCGCAGCGTGCGCACGCCCGCCACCGCGCCGGCGGCGAGGTCGCTTCCGCGCATCACGCAGGCATCAAGCTCGTGCTGCGCGTCAGAGGTGTAGACCGAACCGAGGCCGGCGTTGAAGAGCGGGCATTCTTCGAGCTGGCGCACTGCCTCGGTGACAACGTCGAGTGCGCTCGCACCGCCAGCGAGCAGTGCCTGCGCGCTGCGCAGGATCTCGTCGAGCGCGGCGCGGTGACTGGCCTGTTGCGCGCCCGAGATCTCTGCCCGCGAAAGCGTCCCGGCCCCGCCGTGGATCGCGACCACGGCCCGCCCGACGTGCGCGTGCTTCGTGCTCATGTGACGCCACGACGGCGCGCACTGGCCGCCGAACGCTTGCCCGCCGGCACCGGAGCGCTGCTTCGATCAACCTGCAGCCATGGCAGCACGCCATGCGCCATCTGCTCGGCGCGCTGCACGGCGCCTTCGGTGCGGTGCGCGAGCGCAGCCACCAACGCTTCAAGCAAGGCCAGCACGGTTGCGTTCGAGGTCGACGCGATCTGCCGGTTGACGTGGGCGTACAAGGTGACGTCGGCCAACGGCACCAGCGGCGACGTGGGCTCGTCGGTCAAGGCCAGCACCTTCACGCCACGCTCGCGTGCCAGCCGGGTGAGCACGATCGTGTCTTCGACGTAGCGCGGAAACGCCAGCGCGATCAGCAGATCGCGCGGCCCGCGCTTGACCAGTTGCCGCGCCGCATGCGAAGGCCCGCCCGCCTGGGCGAGGCTGCCGACACGCGGGCAGTAGGGCTCGAGTTCGTGCTGCAACAGGCCCGCGAGGTAGGCGCTGCTGCCCCACCCGAGCGTCAACACCTGGTCGGCCTGGCCGATCAATTTAACGGCCTGCTCGCACGGCTGGCGCTGCAAGGCCTGCACCGTTCGCTCGAGATTGACGAGCGTTTCCTGCATCGACGCGGCCATGGCCTGCTGCGTGCTCGCCGTCTGCTTGAGGTTGCTGCGCAGGCTTTCGACCGGCGCGAGAATGGCCTCGAAGCCACGCGCGAGTTCAGCCCGAAACTGCGGGTAGCCGGCAAAGCCCATCGCCCGCGCAAAGCGGTTTGCAGTGGCGATGGAGACGGACACTTCGCCGGCGAATTCATCGATGTTGAGCGTGGCCGCGCGAAACGGATGAGCCAGCACCGCCTGCCCCATGCGCACCATCGCAGCCGGCATCGCAGGGATGCGTGTGGCGACCTCCTGCAGCACGGGCAGGCCGGCAAAGCGGCCAGTCCATCCGTCAGCAGCAGGCGGTGTGATCATGGAAATGCAATTCCAAAGTAGTTAACCAAATGTAAAGCAACTTACAGACCAAGCGGCCCGGCCTCTATGCTGCAGATGAGCCGGCATCATCGACTCCGCTGCCGGGGTGCTGGCAGACGACAGCCCAGGCAATCATCGAATCACCGTTTTCGGCACACAGCTTGCGTGCCCTCAGCAATCAATGACAACGAAAAGATCCATGGCATCGAATGAAAACCCTGTTGCGCTGAGTCGGCGCGTCATCCTGCAGGCCTTGGGCGCCGCACCGTTGCTGGCTTCCCTGCCGGGCTGCAGCGGGTCCCAGAACGCAGGCGACGGCAATGCCGGCACGCCGATATCAACATCCCCCCCGGCGTCTTCCCGCAGCTTTGTTCACCCCGGGCTGCTGCACACCGAAGCCGACTTCACGCGAATGCGGGAGAAGGTGGCGGCCCAGGCCCAACCCTGGCTCGACGGGTGGAATGCACTGACCTCCAGCAGCTATTCGCAGCTCGACCGCTGGCCGCGTGCACTGGCCACCGTGGTCCGCGGTGGCGACGGGTCGAACTTCGCACAGCTCTACATCGACGTCGCCCGCAGCTACCAGCTGGCTCTGCGCTGGAAGGTCTCGGGCGACACGAATTTCGCCGACCGGGCCGTGAACTTTCTCAACGCGTGGTCCGAGACGCTGACAGGCATTACCGGCAACGCCGACCGCTACCTGGCCGCCGGCATCTATGGCTGGCAGTTCGCCAATGCCGCCGAGATCATGCGCACCTACCCCGGCTGGGCAGCGGCCGACTTCGCGCGCTTCCAGAAAATGATGCTGGAGGTGTTCTACCCGCTCAGCAGCCGCTTCTTGCGTGAGCACAACGACGCAGTCATCACCAACTACTGGGCCAACTGGGACCAGTGCTCGATCGCGTGCGTGCTGGCTGTCGGCGTGTTGTGCGATCGCGAAGACATCTACAACGAGGCCATCAACTACTACCGCAACGGCCAGGGCCACGGAGCCGGGCTGCAAGCCGTCTATCACGTGCACCCTGGCTACCTGGGCCAGGCGCAGGAAAGCGGGCGCGACCAGGGCCACGCGACACTCGGTGTCGGCCTCGCCGGCGCGTTCATGGAGATGGCCTGGAACCAGGGAGACGACTTCTACGGCTACGACAACAGCCGGTACCTCACGGGCGCGGAGTTCGTGGCCAAGTCCAACCTGCTGGATGCGAACGGCGCGTTCAACAGCATGCCCTACCTCACCTACGCCAACAAACAGGGCGTGTCGACGGGCGTATCTCCGGCCGCCTTGGGCCACAGGCGGCCGATCTGGGAGTCGGTGCTGCACCACTATGAAGGCCGCTTGGGTGTGGCCGCGAAATACGTCAAGCAGCAGGCCCTTCAGATGCGCCCCGACTACGACGGCGGCACCGGCGACCAATTGGGCTTCGGCATGCTCACCTTCGCACGCGACCCGGTGGCCGGTGGCCGCCCGAGCGGGCTCACGGCGCGACGCCAGGCGACCCAGGTCGAGCTGTCATGGTGGGGCACACCGGATGCCATCTCGTACAACGTCAAGCGCGCCACGAAGGCCGGAGGCCCCTACGCGGTGGTGGCCACGGGTGTGAACGATCTGCTGACGTGGACCGATCCGTCACCCTCGGGTTCCGTCTGGTACGTCGTGACTGCCGTCAGTGCGTCCGGCGAAAGCGCGGTCTCCAACGAGGTTGCCGTTTCGATGGCTCCGCAGCTGTCGCTGCACCTCAAATTCGACGCCGGCGCCGGCTTGTCCGCCGCAGATGCGACCGGGCGCTGGCTTGCCAGCACGATCACCAGCGCAGCCGGGTGGACGACAGGCCGTCAACAGGGCGGCGCATGGACGCTGGACGGCACCAGCGACTACGTCACGCTTCCGGCCAACGTCGTCACGGACCTGAGCGATTTCACGATCGCTGTGTGGGTCTACCTGGATACGTCGGTGGCCTGGGCGCGCGTCTTCGACATCGGCTCCGGCCCGCGCCGCAAAATGTGCCTCATCGGGCGCAACGCAGGGGGCGTCGTTCAGTTCACGATCGACACCGAGCACGGCTACGTCGCGGAGAACATCACCGGCATCGCCGCATTGCCGACGGGTGTCTGGACCCATGTGGCCGTGACGCTGTCGGGCAAGTTGGGCACGCTCTACGTCAATGGCGTGGCCGTCGGCACCAATGCAGACATGTACTTCGCTCCATACCGTCTGGGCGTGGGCATGGATGGCTGGATCGGCCGTTCGCAGTACGCGAGCGACCCGCTCCTGAAGGGCAAGGTAGACGACTTCCGCATCTACCAGGGCGCGCTCGACGCCGCAGCCATGGCCACGCTGGCAGCCACCTGAGAGGCTGAGAACTTGCATTTACGAAGACACAGACGACTTCTTCTTGGTACTCAAAGGCACACTCACGATCGAAATGAGAGATCGCAGCGTCAGCCTCGGCGCAGGTGAACTGTTTGTTGTTCCTCGGGGCGTCGAGCATCGCCCCATTGCCACCGACGAGGCTCACTTCATGCTCATCGAGCCACCAGGTACTGCGAACAACGGAACCACGCTCCTCTAAGTTCCCAAGCTCCGCATAGCTCAACCATGGCGCCCACCCCGCGCATCGGAGGTCACATGAGACGAGTCACTGGAATCGGCGGCATCTTCTTCAAGGCCAAAGACGCTCCGTCACTGCAGGCCTGGTACAGGCGGCACTTGGGGATTGACGTCCAGGTCTGGGGCGGCGCTTCCTTCACGTGGACCGACGCCGAGGGCAAGCCGGCTGCAGGCACGACCATCTGGTCCATCGGTCCGGAAGAAGGGGATCACTTTGCTCCGAGTGCTGCTTCCTTCATGGTCAACTACCGCGTGGAAGACCTCCACGCCTTGGTCGATGTCTTGAAACAAGAAGGGTGCAATGTGCTCGAGAAGATTGATGAATCCGAGTATGGAAAGTTTGCCTGGGTCATCGATCCGGAAGGAAACAAGGTCGAGCTGTGGCAGCCGCCTCAAGGCCAATGAGCGGGCTCGTTGGTCACGGCTGCGAACTGCGGCCCAGCCCTTTCTTCAAGCGGGCCCGCCTGCGGCGGCTCGCTTGAGTCAAACGCTACCCTGCTCACTCACCCAGACTCAAAGGAGATCGAATGGAACCCGTACGCTGGGGCGTCCTGTCAACCGCCCGAATCGCATCCAAGAAAGTCATCCCGGGCATGCTCAAGAGCCGCATGCTGGTCGTCTCGGGCCTGGCCTCGCGCGACCAGAAGAAGGCTGAGGCCGCCGCGGCGGAGTTGGGCATCGCGCGTGCCTACGGCTCGTACGAAGCGATGCTCGCCGACCCCGAGATCGAGGCCGTCTACAACCCGCTGCCCAATCACCTGCACGTACCGCTGACTCTCGCGGCGGCGCAGGCCGGCAAGCACGTGCTGTGCGAGAAGCCGATGGCGATGAAACCCGCCGAGCTGGAGGCCCTTCGCCCGTATGCGTCGAAGGTGCACATCCGCGAAGCCTTCATGGTGCGGCAGCACCCGCAGTGGATCGACGCACGGAATCAGGTGCGTCGCGGTGCCATTGGCGAGCTGCGGTTCATGCAGGTCGGCTTCAGCTACTTCAACGACGACCCTTCGAACATCCGCAACCAGGCCGACATCGGCGGCGGCGCGCTCTACGACATCGGCTGCTACGCCATCGTCGCGGGCCGCTGGTTCTTCGAGGCCGAAGCCCAAGGCGCCAGCGCGACGATGGACCTCGACCCCGGCTTCGGCACGGACCGCAGCACCAGCGGCCTGCTCGACTTCGGCGGCGGGCGCCAGCTCAGCTTCGTGGTCTCCACCCAGGCCGCGCCATACCAGCGTGTGGTGCTGGTGGGAACGCGTGGCCGGCTCGAGATCGAAATCCCGTTCAATGCCCCGCCGGACCAACCCTGCCGATACTGGATCGATGACGGCAGTTCGCTCGACGGCGCCAGCCGCATCGAAACCGTGCTGCCCGTGGCCGACCAGTACCAGCTGCAGGCCGAAGCGTTCTCGCACGCGGTACGAAACGAACGGCCCGACGCCACCGCGCTCGACGACGCCATATGGAACATGCGCACGATCGACGCGTTGTTCGCTTCTGCGCGGTCGGGGCGCGTCGAGCGCCCGTGAACCAGGGCGGCCTGACAGTTCAGAACACGACCCCTGCGTACAAGATGACGTTGGCATAGGGCGTGAATTCACCGGTCCGCACGATGGCTCGCGCCGTGCGCGACCGCTGCTTCAGGTCGTCGTGGGGAATGCTCCGCAGCCCGGCGCCGCCCAGCCTGCTGTAGAGCACCGCCTCGCATTGCGGGCTGTGGGTCGACATCTCGACCGCATAGTCCGCACGCTCGACCTGCATCTCGCTGAGCACTGCATCCAGCACCTGCTCGAACGAGGGCACGCCCCGGGTCAGGGCCAGGTCGATGCAGCGCGTGCCGGGTGGCACGGGCAGGCCTGCATCGGCGATGACCACGAGGTCTCCGTGTCCAAGCGTCGCGATCAGATGCGACAGCTCAGCATGCAGCAGCAGTGTCTTTTTCATGGGCCTCCTTGAATTGGCAGCGCCAAGTCGCTGCGTCGCGGCATGGCAGCAAGGGCACCCGCCTTGGTCACGCTGATCGCGGCGGCCTGCTGGGCGTATTCGATGGCGGCAGCCAAGCTGGCGCCATCGCACCAGGCGGCGGCGTAGGCACCGATGAAGGTGTCGCCGGCGCCGGTGGTGTCGACGGCCTGGACCACCGGTGCCTCCAGGTGCATGCTGATGCCGTCGGAGGCGAGTTGAACGCCATGCGCGCCGAGTGTGACGATGACGGTGGTCGGGCCGAGTTCGCGCAAGCGGGCCGCAGCAGCAGCTGCGTCGAAGGCCGCTCCGGGCGGAAGGCCGATCAATGCCGCAGCCTCGGTCTCGTTGGGCACGAGAACGTCCACCTGCGCCAGCAGCTCGGGCGGCAGTGCCTGCATCGGCGCCGGGTTCAGCAGCACGGGCACACCCGCCGCATGGGCCAGGGCGATGCCATGCTGCACGACCGCCAGCGGGCATTCGAGCTGGCAGATCAGCAGGCCTGCGGCCTCGATCGCCGCTCTCGCGGCATCCACATGCGCGATGCTCAAGGCCGCGTTCGCGCCGGCGGCCAGGGCGATGCAGTTCTGCCCCGCGTCATCGACCATGATCATGGCGATGCCCGTACCGATGCCGGCCACGCTGTGAAGGTGCTCGGTGGCTATGCCTTCTTCGGCGAAGACCTGGCGGGCGTTGCGCCCGAATTCGTCGTCTCCGACGCAACCGACGAAGCTGACCGACGCACCGAGCCGCGCTGCCGCCACGGCCTGGTTGGCGCCCTTGCCGCCCGGCAGCGATTGGAAGCCGTGCCCGCGCACGGTCTGCCCGGGAATCGGCAGCTGCGAGCAGCGCAACACCAGGTCGGTATTGACGCTGCCCAACACCACCACGGGCCGGCTCATCGGGTTGCTCCGCGGTACGGCCCGGTGGACTGCCTGACCAGCAGCGAGGGCTGCAGGATCGCGCGCTGCAGCTCCCGGCCGGGTTGCGCGATGCGCTGCAGCAGCAGCTTCGCCGCCAGCTCGCCGGTCTGGTGCTTGGGCTGCGCGATGCTGCTCAGCGGCGGGTTGCTGAACGCGGCCAGCGCGATGTCGTCGAAGCCGATCACCGACAGGTCTTTCGGAATGCTCAGGCCCGCAGCCGCCGCCGCGCAGATGGCGCCGATGGCCATGAGGTCGTTCGACGCGAACACGGCACTGGGCCGCGCGCCCGGCGGTGTGGCATCGAGCAGCGAAGACATCGCGGCATGGCCGCCGGCACTGGTGAAGTCGCCGCACCGCAGCAGCTTGTCGTCCACCGCCAAGCCGGCTTCATGCAAGGCGCGCAGGTAGCCCTGCACGCGCTGGCGTGCCGACGAAAGCGCCTGCGGCCCCGCAATGCAGGCAATGCGCCGGTGGCCGAGTTGCAGCAGGTGCTGGGTGGCCAGGAAGCCCCCGGCCTCGTGGTTGACCTCCACCAGATCGGCCGCCAGGTCGTCGATCTCGCGGTCGACGACGACCTGGGGCATGGTGGCCGCACGCAGGGTGTCCAGCAGCTCCACGTCGCTGCCGGACGACAGCACGATCAGGCCGTCGACCTGCTTCTCGCTGAGCAAGCGCACATAGGTGCTCTGCTTCAACGGGTCGTCGTCGGAGTTGCAGAGGATGACGTTGAACCCCGCGGCATAGCAGGTGTCTTCGATGCCCCGGATGATCTCCGCGAAGTACGGGTTCGAGTTGTTGGGGATCATCATCCCGACCGTGTGCGTGCGGTTGCTCTTCAGGCTGCGCGCCAAGGCGCTGGGCACGTAGCGCAGTTCTTCGATCGCCTGCTGCACGCGCAGCCGCGTGGCCTGGCTGACGAAACGCGTGTCGTTGACGACGTGCGACACCGTCGCCACCGACACCTGTGCGTGCAGTGCCACGTCTTTGATGGTGCTCATCTCTGTGGCTTCAAGAGGTGCCGCGGGTCAGGCGTGCGCGGTACACGTCCAGCACCACGGCCAGAATGATGACGAAGCCGGTGACCATCTGGCGCAGGAAGTCGCTCATGCCGATCAGGATGAGCCCATTGGCCAGCACGCCGATGATGCAGGCGCCGAGCAGCGTGCCGACGATGGAGCCTCGGCCACCGCTCAGGCTCGTGCCGCCGATGATCACCGCCGCAATGGCGTTCAGCTCGAACCCGATGCCGGAAATGGGGCTGGCGATGGTCAGCCGGGTCATGTAGATCACCGCGCCCACGCCGACCGCCGCGCCGCAGATCACGAAGGCAGCGATCTTGTAGCCCATCACGTTGTGGCCGGCGAGCCTCACCGCCTCTTCGTTGTTGCCGATGGCGTAGACCAGGCGCCCGAACACCGTGCGGTTGAGGACGAACCAGCCCATCGCCACCAGCGTCAACGCCACGAGAAAGATTGCCGGCGCGCCGAGCAGCGTCGCGCTGCCGAAGTTGTTGAATGCGTCGGGAAACTCGTAGAGCGACCGTGCCTGCGTCCATTGCAGTGCCGCGCCGCGGGCGATGTTGAGCATGCCCAGCGTGACGATGAATGACGGAATGCCCCAGTACGCCGACACCGCGCCGTTGGCCAGGCCGCACAGCGCGCCGACGGCAATGCTGGCAAGCAGCGCCAGGCCGATCGCCAGGCCGGTATCGAGCCCTTCGAGCTTCAGCACGGTGCCGGCGATCACGGCACAGAAAGCCATCACCGAGCCGACGGACAGGTCGATGCCGCCGATCAGGATCACGAAGGTCATGCCCACCGCAAGGATCACGTTGATCGAGATCTGCGTGAAGATGTTGGTGATGTTGCCCTGCGTCAGGAAGATCGGCGAGAGCAGCGCAAACACCGCCACCAGGCACACCAGCGCAACGCCGATGCCGGCTTCGCGCAACGCGATCTGCGACCTCCGCTGCAGCGAGCCGCGGGTTGCCTCGGGCGCCGCCACGGAAGGGGTTGAGTTCATCATCGGTGCCACCTTCCCTCAAGCGGCGCGCGCGTGTAAAGCGCCGCCATTGCGCGTGTATTCCTGGTAGGCCATGGCGAGTTTGGCCTCCTCGTCGAACTGCGCGCGCGCCAGTTCGCCGACCAGCACGCCGCGGCTCATGACCAGCATGCGGTCGCACAGGCTCATCAGCTCGCGCAGATCGGAAGAGACCACCAGCACCGCCCTGCCCTCGGCGGCCATGCGCTCGAGCAGCGCATGGATCTCTGCCTTGGCGCCGACGTCGACGCCGCGCGTCGGCTCGTCGAGCAGCAAGACCTGCGGTTCGCGCAGCAGCCACTTGCCCAGCACGACCTTCTGCTGGTTGCCGCCGGAGAGTTCGCGCACCGGCTGCTGTATCGAGGCGAGCCGGATCTGCAGCTTCGAGACCATGCGGCGCGACGCATCGCTTTCCGCCTCGGCGCGCATCAAACCCGAACGCGACACTTCCCCCAGGCTCGCCAGGCTGATGTTGGCCCGGATCGGCATGCCCAGGATCAGCCCTTCGTCTTTGCGGTTCTCGGTGACGAGGCAGATGCCTTCGGCCAGCGCATCCTTCGGCCCGCCGATGCGCACCGCGCGTTCATCGCGGTAGACCTGGCCGGCGGCGAGCGTGTCCGCGCCGAAGATCGCGCGAACGGTCTCTGTGCGGCCCGACCCCACCAGGCCGGCCAGGCCGACGATCTCTCCGTAGTGCAGGCTGAAATCAAGTGCGGCATTGCCGCGCTGGCCGCGAAAGCGCAGCCCCTGCACGCGCAGCGCCGGTGCGCGCTGCGGGTTCGGCGCGGTGGCCTGGCGCGGCGCACGCTCGGCCAGGTCGCGCCCCACCATCAAGCGCACCAGATCGTCGGTGCTCGTGCCGGCCATCTGCTGCGATGCGACCTTGCGCCCGTTGCGCAGCACGGTGACGCGGTCGCAGACTTCGAACAGCTCCTGCAGGTGATGCGAGACGAACACGACCGTCACGCCGCCATCGCGAAGCTGGCGAATGATCTGCAGCAGGCGGTCGGTTTCACGCGGCGTGAGCGTGGCGGTCGGCTCGTCCATGATCACGATGCGGCTTCGGCTCGACAGCGCCTTGGCGATTTCGATCAACTGGCGCTGCGCCATGCCCAAACCCGCGACGCGTGTGGACGGCGCAATGTCGTCGAGCCCGACGAGTGCGAGCAACTCGCGTGCGCGCAGCTCCATCGCCCGGCGGTCGAGCAAGCCCAGCCGGGTTCGCGGGAGATGCTCGAACTGAAGGTTCTCTGCCACCGACAGCTCGTCGAGCATGTGCAGTTCCTGATGCACGACGCGGATGCCGGCACGGATCGCGTCCAGCGGGCTGTTCGGCGCATAGGGCTCGCCGAACAGCTTCATGTGGCCGCCGTCGGCGCGGTCTGCGCCGCACAGGATCTTGATCAGGCTCGACTTGCCGGCGCCGTTCTCCCCCGCCAAGGCGTGCACCTCGCCGCGCTGCAGCGCAAGGTCCACGCCATCGAGCGCAAGCACGCCGGGGTAGCGGCGCGTGAGCCCGTGGAGTTCGAGTGCCGGCAGCATGGCCTGTGCCTTACTTCAGGTTCTTCGCCGTGACCAGCTCGATCGGTGTCTTCACCCAGCCTTTGAGCGGCTTGTTTTCCTTGCGCGACTTGATGCCGTAGTCGATCGCATTGGCCGCCATTTCGGTGCCGAACTGGTCCACCGTCGCCAGCACTTTGCCTTGCTTGATCAGCGGGCGGATGGCCGGGATGTTGTCGAAGCCCACGACCTTGATCTGCCCTGTCTTGCCGGCCGAGTCGATGGCCTTGGCCACGCCCAGCGCCATCGAGTCGTTGGCGACCATCACGCCCTTGATGTCGGGGTTGGCGGTGAGGATGTTGGTGAACACGGCGTTGGCTTCTTCGGTTTCCCAGTGCGCCGTCTGCGAAGCGACGATGTTGAGCTTGCCGGCCTTTGCCGCGTCTTCAAAACCCAGCTTGCGCTGCAGCGCGTTGTCGGCGCCGGGGTTGCCTTCGATGATCACGATCTTGGCGCCCGGCCCCAGTGCCTTGGCCAGTTCATCGCCCGCGAGCTTGGCGCCGCCGCGGTTGTCCGGCCCCACGAAAGCGAGGTCGAGCCCGGCCTTCTTCAGCGCCGCCGGGTCCAGCGCCACGTCGAAATTCACGACCGTGATGCCGGCCTTCAAGGCCCTCGCGATGGGCGCCACCATGGCCCGCGAATCCGCAGGCGCAATGACGATCACGTCGTACTTCTGGGTGATGAAGTTTTCGACCGCGGCGGTCTGCGCGTCGAAGTCGGTTTCCGACTGCATGCCCACCGCCTTCAGCTCGAAGTCGCCGCGTTTCTTCTCGTAGGCCAAAGCCCCTTCGGTCATGTTCTTGAAGAACTCATTGGCCAAGGACTTCATGACCAGCCCGACACGCGGCTTGGCCGTTTGAGCCTGGGCAGCAGGGACCAGCAGTGCAAGGGCAGCGGCTACGGCAGCGGCGCGGCGGGTGAAGTGGATTCTCATGTTCGTTGTCTCCTCTTAGTGTGGATCGAGGTGACCGGAGAGCGGCCCAAGTGCCGGCACCGGTGTCGCGTAAAGGTTTGCGTAAACGTTTACGTCAACAAGCCGGATTGAATCCGCACGTGGCAAGACAAAGAGAGAGGGGTAACCCGGAGGCCCGGAAAGGCCTGGTATTGCGTGGGTTTATGCGTAGGCCCGGTGCGCGTGGTCGGGCCGGGCGGAGGGTGCAGCATCGGCGGAAGGCCGGTCGCGTCACTGCTCAAGGTGCGCCACGATGGCGCTCAGGCTGAACGGGTGTTTCTTCGCGAACGCCGGGCACCGACAGGGGCCGCGGAGATCCTCACCCGTCGCGCAACCCGCTACAGCGGGCCGACGCCGGTCAGCACCAGCTTGAAGTTCACCTCGACGGGGTCGGCGACCATGGAGGTGTCTTTCCAGTCGCCGTCTCCGATCTTGAAATCGAGGCGCTTGATCGAGAACTTGCCGCTGGCCGTCGTGTTGCTGCCCGCTTGCACGAGCGTGACCGGCACGGTCAGCTCTCGGCTGACCGACTTGATGGAGAGTTTGCCGACCACGCTGAAGGCGCCGGCGCCGGTCGCTTTGACGGACGTCGACTGAAACGTGGCTTGCGGAAACGCCTTCGTGTTGAACCAGTCGGGCTTGGCCAGTTCGACCTCTGTTTCGGCGGAGCCCAGCGACGCGCTCGCCAGATCGATGGTCAGCGCGATCTTCGCGGCCTCTGGCTTCTTCGGCTCGAACGCGACCTGGGCGTCGAACTTGCGAAAACTCCCATTCACCGGCACGCCCATCTGCTTGCTGACAAAGGTGATCTGGCTTTGGGCCGGCACCAGTTTCTGGTCGGCGTGGGCCATGGGTGTGGCCGCGGCGAGAAGGGTGAAAGCAAGAGCGATGGGATGTCTCATGGGAGGGGCCTCAAAGTTCGGGGTGATGAATCAATGTCACGACGGCACCTGCAGGCGAAACGCGCTGACCACCGTCGAGAGCCTGCTGGCCTGGTGCTTGAGCGACTCGGCCGCGGCGGCGCTCTGTTCGACCAGGGCCGCGTTCTGCTGGGTCATGTCGTCGAGCCGGTTGACGGCGCCGTTGACCTCTTGGATGCCGCTGCGCTGCTTGGCCGTCGACGCCGAGATGTCGCGGATGATGGCCGAGACGCGCTCCACGCAGCCGACGATCTCGTCCATCGCGGAGCGCGCGGCTTGCACCAGCCGCGAGCCCGATTCGACCTGGTCGACGCTCTCGGCGATGAGCGTCTTGATGTCCTTGGCAGCTTCGGCCGAGCGATGTGCGAGGCCGCGAACCTCGCTCGCCACCACGGCGAAGCCTCGGCCCCGTTCGCCGGCGCTGGCCGCTTCGACCGCGGCGTTGAGCGCGAGGATGTTGGTCTGGAAAGCGATGCCCTCGATGACGCCGACGATGTCGGAGATGCGGCGGCTCGACCCCGCGATCTCGCCCATCGTCGACACGACCCGGTCGACCACCACGCCGCCGCGCTTGGCGGCCTCGGTGGCTTGGGCGGCCATCTGGTCGGCGCCCTGGGCCGCGGCGACGGTCTCGTCCACCGTGCCGGACAGCTCCGACATCGACGCCGCCGTGGCCTGCAAGCTCTGCGCGGAAAGTTCGGTGCGTTTGCTCAGGTCGGTGTTGCCGCCGGCGATCTGCGCCGACGCGGTGGCCAGGCTGTCGACCGACTGGCGCACGGTCTCCAGGCTCTGGCACAACGTCTGGCGCATGGTCTCGAGCGCACGCACGAGTTCGCCGAGTTCGTCGCGCCGGTCCGAGCGCGCCGCGTGGGTCAGGTCTCCATCGGCAATCGTGCGTGCGATGTTCAAACAGGCGGCGATCTGGCCAGCGATGGTGTTGCTGAAGCGCAAGGCCACCGCAACGCCGAGCGCGGCCACCAGCAGCGCGGCGCCGACGGCCACCGCGAGGCCGGTGCGGCGCTGCACATCGAAACGCGCGGCATTTTCCGCGGCGCCTTGCTCGACCAGAACGATGTGCTCGTCGATGGCCTTGAGGTAGGCCACGGCCTTGGGCTGCAGGTCGCGTGCGACGCCGAGCACGGCCTTGGCCAACTCCCCATCGGCCTTGATCTGGCGGGTCGCCTTGATGAGCTGGTCGAGTTCGGCGCCTTGGCGTTGCACGGCTTCGATCGATTGCCGTTCGACCTCGCCGACGGCATCGCGCGTGACGGCCACCGACGAGTCGGCAAGCGCCGCCAAGCCTGTTTGCACCCGCTGGTCCAGCACGCTCTGCGAGATCGGGTTGGTGTTCATGATCGACGACGTCGCAGCGTCATTCGTGATGTTGACCCAGGCACGCCAGCGCGTCACGTCCAGCACGCGAATCGCCGCCAATCGGCTCGCCTCTCGGGCCTGGCCTTCCAGCCAGCCGACGTAGCCGAAGGCCAGGCCCCACACGAGCGTGCAGCCGAGCACCAGCGCGACGATCCCGCCGGCGAGCCGGGTGCGCAGGCGAACCGGCGTGAAGGTCATGTCAGTTTGTGTGCGGATAGAGGCCATGCGTGTGGCCGAACAGGCGTGTCAGCCCGAACAGCGCATCCACGTTTGGCGTGGCCACGCCGAGGCGTTGGCCGATCTCGTGCACCGCGCCGACGATGGCGTCGAGTTCGATCGGCCGGTTGGCCTCCACGTCTTGCAGCATCGATGTCTTGAAGGCCCCCAGCGTGGCGGTGATCGCATGCCGGTCTTCGGCCGCCTGGATGATGCTGCAGCCGATGCGCGCGCCGACCGCCGCAGCCTCGGCCATGGCCGCCGTGCAGAAGGCCCGCACCAGCGGATCGGCCAGAACGCGGTCGCCGGTGGCGCCGGTGATCGCGCTCACCGGGTTCATCGTCATGTTGCCCCACAGCTTGTACCAAATGTCGTGGCGCACGTTGGCCGACAGGCTGGCGTCGAAGCCCGCATGCGCCAGCAAGTCCACCACCTGCTGCGCGCGTTCGGATGCACCACCACCGGCAACGCCCACGATCAGGCCCTGGCCGAATTTGTGCTGCACCAGGCCGGGCTCGAGCGTCGAGGTGCTGGCATGCACCACGCAGCCCAGCACCTGCTCGAAGCGGATGGCCGCTCCGATCACGCCGCCCGGGTCGACGCTGTTCAGCGCACCGCCGGGAAAGCCGGCAACGCCGTGGCAGAACCACCAGGGCACGCCGTTCATCGCCGGCATCACCAGCGTGTGCGGCCCCAGCAGCGGTGCGATGCCGCGTGCCACCTGTGTGAGCGCCGGGCCCTTGACGGCGATGACCACCAGGTCCTGCACGCCCAGTTCGGCCGCCTGCTCGCTGGCCCGCGCCGGGGCGTGCAGCAGCCCGGCCGCCGTGTTCGTGCGCCAGCCGTGCCGGCGCAACGCGGCGAGCGTGGCACCACGCGCCAAGGCGCTGACCTCGGCGCGCCCTGCCGCGGCGAGCCGGGTACCGATGAAACCGCCGATGGCGCCGGCGCCGATGATGCAGACTTTCATTCGGATGCTCCCTTCGCTTTGCGCAGGTTGTGTTTGAACCGTTCGGGCACGCGTTCATCGAAGCCGAGCGCGACGCGGCGCACCTCGGGGCTGTCGGTGGGTTGATGCCCCACGCCCAGCGCCGAGGCGCGCGGCGCGGCGATGCCCACCACCGTGCCGGCCACGCGGCCGATGCCGGTGATCTCGCACTCCACCGTTTGCCCGGGGTCGACGCTGCGCGAGTGGCAGGGCGTGCCCATCAGGATCACGTCGCCCGGCACCAGCGTGATGTGGCGCGCAAGGTCGGCGATCACGTAGTGCGGGCCCCAGACCGTCTCGTCGCCGATGTGCGCCTCTTGCACCACCAGCCCGTTGACGTAGGTGCGCAGCGTCTGCTCGAACAGGTTGACGCCGCGCACGATGCCGGGGCCGATGGGCAGCAGCGTGTCGGCGCCCTTGACGCGCAGCATCGAGCCCTGGTCGGTGTCGCGGAAGTCTTGCAGCCCCATGTCGAGCGCGGGGCAGAAGCCCTCGATGCAGTCCCAGGCTTCATCGGGTGTGACGTTGCGGCAGGTCTTGCCGATCACCACCGCGTACTCGCCTTCGTAGTTGAGGTACTGGCAGTCGGCCGGCTTCAAGATCTGCCCGCGGTGGCCGTTGAGCGAGGTCGGCGGCTTGGTGAAATAGGTCGGGCTCTCGGTGGGCTTGGGCTTGTTGCGCGTCTCCAGGCTGCGCGAGCTGTACGAGATGTGCACCGCGATGATCTTGCTGGGCGACACCGGCGGCAGGTAGTCGGCATCGTCAGCGTCGAGCACACGGCCGTCGTCGAGCCGCAGCTTGCCGGCATCGGCACCTTGCTCGACCATCGTGCCCCAGAACGCGCTGCCGCCCACCAGCACGCGGCGGCGCTCAATGCGCGGGCCGCGCATCACGGCCGGCAGTTGTTGAATCGGGAATTCGAAGTTCATGGCTGGAACCAGATGTGGACGTTGCCCGTGCCGCGGGCATTCTCGTAGTCCGACAGCACCTCGCCCGGCACGCGGCACTCGGCACCGCCCAGCGCGCCGAGCATCTGCAGGTAGTGCGCACCGAAGGCCTCCCAGGGCAGTTTGCGGTATTCGTCGTTCCAGCGCTCAAGAATCACGTCGTGGCGGCCTTGCTTGAAGAGTTCGATCGCGCCCTTGTCGCTGGCGATGTTCTCGGGCCGCGCCACGTTGCTCTCGTGAAAGATGCGTGGGTGGTTCGGCTTCCAGTCGATCGGGTTGAACTTGTGGCTCAGGGCGCCCGAGGCCAGCATCAGCACGCGCAGGTCGCTGCGGCGCACCGCCTCGCCGATGGCCTCGCCCGATTTCAGGAAATGCGTCCAGTCGCAGTTCTGGCACGAGCTGATGGTGACGACCGGCAGGTCGTTCAACTCGAAGTGCAGGTGCTTGACGAGGTTGATGGTCGGGTAGTGCTTGCCCAGGTCGGGGTGGCGGATGGTGCGGTTGTAGCCGCCGCGCTCCCGCGACACGGCCTCGATGGCCATGGCCAGCTCGGGGTTGCCGCGGAAGTCATAGGGCACGCCGTGCAGGTACCAGGGCATCTCGTCCGAGAGGTAGGTGCCCTTGAAGTGCGAGCCTCCGTCGACCAGGTGGTAGCCGGTCGTGAACCAGTGCGAATCGAAGACGATCACCACGTCGGGCCGCGCGGCGGCGATGCGCTCGCGCAGCCTGGCATAACCCGCAATGAGATCGGAGTCCGCACCGGCGCCCTGCAGCACGCGGAACTCCTCGCATTGCATCAACCCCGGGTGATGCGACACCAGGGCCGCGCCAACAAACTGTCCCATGACTCTCTCCTTGCTATCGATGGCTGAAACTGGCGCGGAAGGGCTTCTTCGGGACGACCACGTCTTTCACGTCGCAGAAGAACTCGAAGCTCCAGTCGCCGCCTTCGCGGCCGATGCCGCTGCGCTTGATGCCGCCGAAGGGCGCCGCGAGATCGCGGATGCCGAAGCTGTTGACCCAGATGAAGCCGGTGCGCACGCGCTGTGCAAGTTCGGTGGCATGCGCTGCCTCGCCGTAGCACACGCCGCCGAGGCCGTAGTCGGTGCCGTTGGCCATCGCAACGGCTTCGTCGTCGCTGGCGAATGTCTGCAGCGTCAGCACCGGGCCGAAGACCTCGTTCTGCACGATCTCGTCGCTCTGCTTCAGGCCGATGAGCATGGTCGGCTGCACGTACTGCGCGCCGAAGGGATGCCTCGCACCGCCCCACAGCAGTTCGGCGCCGCCGGCCACGGCGCGTTCGATGAAACCCATCACCCGCTCGACCTGGCGCGGGTGGATGATCGGGCCGACCTCGGTGGCTTCTTCGCGCGGGTCGCCGACCTTGAGCCGTTCGACGTGGCTGCGCATCGCGGCGATGAACTTGGCGGCGACCGCCTCGTGCACCAGAAAACGCGTGCCCGCAAGGCAGACCTGGCCGGCGTTGCGGTACATCAATGCACCGGTGGCGGCGGCGTTGTCGAGATCAGCGTCCGCCAGCACGATGAACGGGCTCTTGCCACCGAGTTCGAGGCTGCAGGGCACCAGGTTGGCACCGGCGGCCTGGGCGATCGACTTGGCCGTGGGCACGCTGCCGGTGAACGACACGCGGGCGATGCGTGGGTCGCTCACCAGCTTGGCGCCCGTGTTCGCGCCGGTGCCCTGCACGACGTTGAACACACCGGGCGGCAAGCCTGCCGCGTCGGCGGCGTCGGCCAGCAGCGAGCAGGTCAGCGGCGCCCATTCGGGCGGCTTCAGGATGCAGGTGTTGCCCGCCGCGAGCGCCGGCCCCAGCTTCCAGGTCGACAGCATCAGCGGCGCGTTCCACGGCGTGATGATCACGACCACGCCAGCCGGATCATGGCGCACGAGGTGCTGCGCCTGCTCTGTGTCGATGGGCCGGTCTTGCAGCGTCAGCGCATGCTCGGCGAACCACGAGATGTTGAGCATGGCGCGCGGCACCACGCCATGGCGCATGCGCGACAGCAGCACGCCAGCGTCATTGCTTTCGAGCGTGCAGAAGGCGTCGGCCCGCTTGCCGATCTCGGCCGCGAAGCGGTCGAGGTAGGGCTTGCGCTCGGCTGCGCTCATCGCGCTCCACGCCGGAAAGGCCTGCTGCGCGGCCTCGATCGCCGCTTGCACATGCGCGGCCATGCCCTCGGCGATGCGACCGAGCACGCGCTGGTCGATCGGGCAACACAGCTCGAAGGTCTCGGCCGAGGCAACGCGGCGGCCGCCGATGTAGTGGTCTGGGGAAACCTCGACGCCGGCGACGTCGAGAGGAGGAGAAGCCATAGGTTGCTCGCGTCAAATGGTTGGATCAGCCCAGCACCTTGCCGGGGTTCATCAGGCCGTGCGGGTCCAGCGCCGACTTCAGCGCGGCCATCAGCCTGAGTTCGACCGCGGATTTGTAGCGTGCCGATTCGTCGCGCCGCAGCACACCGAGGCCGTGCTCGGCCGAGATCGAACCGCCCTGCGCGACCACGGCGTCGTGCACCAGCCGGTTCATCGGTGCTTCGAGCGCGATGAAGGCAGCGTGGTGTTCGGGGCCGGTCTTGCCGGCGGCCGGCGACACGTTGTAGTGCAGGTTGCCGTCGCCGAGGTGGCCGAAGACCACCATGCGCTGGCCGGGGAAGGCGTGTGCGATGGCGGCATCGGTGCTCGCTATGAACTCGGCGATGCGCGAGATCGGCAGCGCGATGTCGTGCTTGATCGTCTTGCCTTCGGCACCCTGCGATTCGGAGATGTCTTCGCGCAGCGCCCACAGCGATTTGAACTGAGCCAGGCTCGTCGAAAGCGCCGCGTCGGTGGCCAGGTCTTGTTCGAGCGCAAGCTCGAGCAAGCCCAGGATCGCCGTGCTCGCCTGGACCTCGTCTTGCGTGTCACTCACCTCGAGCAACACATACCACGGCGAGCGCTCGGCCAGCGGCAGGCGCGCCGCATCCACATGCTTCTCGACCAGCCCGATGCAGGTGTCGCTGATCAGCTCGAAGGCGGTGAGCGCCGAGCCCAGCCGGGCCTGCGCCAGCTGCAACAGCTGCACGGCCGCCGCGGGCGAAGGCACGGCCACGAAGGCCACCACTTGCGCGGCGGGCTGCGGGAAGAGCTTCAGCACCGCGGCGGTGATCACGCCCAGCGTGCCTTCGCTGCCGATGAAGAGATCGCGCAGGTCGTAGCCGGTGTTGTCCTTGCGCAGGCCGCGAAGACCGTTCCAGACCTCGCCTTCAACAGTGACCACCTCCAGACCCAGGCAAAGCTCGCGTGCGTTGCCGTAGCGCAGCACCTGCGTGCCGCCGGCGTTGGTGGCGAGGTTGCCGCCGATCGTGCAGCTGCCTTGCGCGGCCAGGCTCAGCGGGAACAGGCGGCCGGCTTCGCGCGCCGCGTCTTGCACCTGCTGCAGCGTGACACCGGCCTCGACCACGATCGTGTTGTTGACCGGGTCGACTGCACGCAGCTTGTTCAGCCGCGCCAGCGAGAGCACCAGCGCGCGGCCCGAATCGTCGGGCGTGCTGCCGCCCGAAAGCCCCGTGTTGCCGCCTTGCGGCACCACCGGCACACCGCGGGCAAAGCACCACTGCAGCACCGCGGCCACGCCCTCGGTGCCATCGGGCTGGGCCACGGCAATGGCGCGGCCGGTCCACTTGCCGCGCCAGTCGGTCAGGTGCGCGGCCATGTCGGCCGGGTCGGTGAGCAGGCGCCCGCTGAAGGCGGCGCGCAGTGCGCTGAGGTCCAAGGTTTCGCCTCGCATGTCAGTGGGCCATGGCGCTGAGCGTATTCCGCGATGCATGAAACGCTGGTGTCGTTTGGGGTGTCCACTCGCGGCCCATCGCGGACTGCGCGCGAGGGTTGCGGCGTTGGAGGTCTTTTTTATCGCCAAGGCGCAAAGAGCGCAAAGGACGCCAAGGAAATACAGAAGCCTTTGGTCTCTTCTTTGCGCCCTTGGCGTCCTTTGCGCCTTGGCGATAAAAAGAAAGTTGCGCAAAGCACCTATGCCATGACGCGCTCATCGTCCGCAACAGGCCGAAAGCCGCCGCGCCATCACAAGTCAAGACGCTGAGTTTCACTTCAGTAGCCACCCGAGGATTGGGACGAGGCCTGCGGCGCCTTGAAGCGCGCGGCCAGGGATCGTGCGGCTTGCGCCAGCAGCGTGGCTTCCACGCCCACGGCCACGAAACGTGCGCCCAGCGCGATGTAGTGCCGTGCGATCGTTTCGTCCAGCGCCAGGATGCCCGGCGCCTTGCCGGCGGCGAGGATGCGCGCGATTGCGTCGTCGATCACCGCGCGCACTTCCGGGTGGCCGGGTTGGCCGATGTAGCCCATCGAGGCCGAGAGGTCGGCCGGGCCGATGAACACGCCGTCCACACCCTCGACCGCGGCAATGGCATCGAGCTGGTCGAGCGCAGCCAGTGTCTCCACCTGCACCAGCAGGCACAGGCCTTCGTCGGCTTTTTTCAGGTAGTCGGGGTAGGCGCTCCAGCGCGACGAGCGCGCAAGCCCCGAGCCCACGCCGCGCACGCCGCCGGGTGGGTAACGCATCGCGCGCACGAGTGCCCGTGCCTGCTCGGCGCTTTCGACCATCGGCACCAGCAGCGTGGTGGCGCCGATCTCGAGCACCTGCTTGATCAGTACCGCATCCCCCTGCGCGATGCGGACCACCGAGTGCACTGGGTAAGGCGCCACGGCTTGCAATGACGCGAGCATCGAGCGCAGGTCGTTCGGCCCGTGCTCGCCGTCGATCAGCAGCCAGTCGAACGCGGCGGTGGCGCACAACTCGGCGGCATACGGGTCGGCCAGGCCGAGCCACAGGCCGATCTGCGCCACGGGCTGCGCGAGCGCTGCCTTGAACGCGTTTTCCGGCATGCGCATCAGACGAACTTCACCGAGATCGAGCCGAGCGGGCCGTAGTCGGCATGGAAGGTATCGCCCGCGGCGCAAGGCACCGGGCGCGTGAACGAGCCGCCAAGAACGATCTCGCCGGCAGCCAGCCCTTCGTCGTGCGCCGCGAGCTTGTTGGCAAGCCAGGCCACGCCGTTGCCGGGGTGGCCCAGCACCGCCGCGCCCAGGCCCGACTCTTCGATGACGCCGTTCTTGAACAGCAGCGCGCCGGCCCAGCGCCAGTCCACCGCGTCGGGCTTCATCGGCCGGCCGCCCAGCACGATGGCGGCATTGGCGGCGTTGTCGGCGATGGTGTCCAGCACCTTGCGCGGCGCCTTGGTCTCGCGGTCGAACTGCTCGATGCGAGCGTCGATGAGTTCGAGCGCGGGCACCACATAGTCGGTGGCATTGAGCACGTCGAACAGCGTCACGCCGGGGCCTTTCAACGGGCGCGCCAGGATGAATGCGAACTCGACCTCGAAGCGCGGCACGATGAAGCGCGCGGCTTCGATCTCGCTGCCGTCGCGCAGCAGCATGTCGTCGAGCAGCGTGCCGTAGTCGGGCTCGGTGATCTGCGAGGCGAGCTGCATCGCACGCGAAGTCAGGCCGATCTTGTGGCCGATGGCCCGGCGCCCGTCGGCCAGCTTGAGCTTGATCCACTCGCGCTGGATCGCGTAGCTGTCGGCGATCGTCATGCCCGGGTAGCGCTTGGAGAACTGCTCCAGCTGCTCACGCGTGCGCTCGCTGCTGTACAACTCGCGGGCGAGGGCGGCGTGAACAGGGGGTTGCAGCATGTTGGTTGTCTCCTTTTATGGGCCGCAAGTGTCCAGGCCTTGGCCCACATCAACAATCAGTCGATTCAATTGAGTTCGCAAGCTCGGCTTGATAATCGAACGATGCCCCTGACCCGATTCACGCTGCGCCAGCTCGAAGCCTTCGTCGTCGTCGGCGACCTGCACAGCTTCAGCGGCGCTGCAGAGCGGCTGGGCATCACGCCGCAGGCCGTGAGCCAGCAGGTGGCCGAATTGGAAGACGCACTCGGGTTGCGGCTCTTCGACCGCACCACCCGGCGCGTCACGCTGACCAGCGCCGGGCGGGACTTTCTCGCATCGGCCCAGAGCACGCTGCGCCACGCCCAGGTCGCGGAAACCGCCGCCGCGGACCTTCGCAATCGCGCAGCCGGCCTGGTGCGTGTCGGCGCGCCGCTGGTGCTCGCCGCCACCGCGCTGCCGGAAGCCGTGAAGAGCTATCTGGCCTTGCGCCCCAAGGTGTCGGTGCGCATCCGCGACCTGACAGTCGACAACCTCGTCGACAGCGTGGCCGCAGGCGATGTGGACCTGGCGATCGGCCCCGACCGCGCCACCGGGCCCGACGTGCAGGGCGAGCCGCTCTTCGACAGCCCCTGGGTGCTGTGGTGCGCGCCCGGCCATGCGCTGGCCGCGTCCCAGGCCGTGCGCTGGGCCGATCTGCGCCAGCACCCGCTGGTGGCCGCCGGCCGCGACCACGAACGCAACGTCGCGCAGATGCGCGCCAACGTTCCGGACGACACCCGCATCACGCCGGTGGACGTGGTCGACAACATCTCGACCGCGCTGGGCATCGCAGCACAAGGCCTGGCCGCGACGCTCGCACCGGCCTACGTGGGCGTGCTCGCCGCGACGATGGGCCTCGTGATGCGGCGCGTGGTCGAACCCGAGACCGTGCGCAAGGTGTGCCTGTACCGGCCGCTGACCCGAACCCTGTCGCCGGCGGCCGAAGGGTTTGCTGCGCATCTCGCGAACTGGCTGCCGCAGTGGTCGGAACGCGGCGCCACGGCAGTGCGCGGCCGCAAGCCTGCAGCCCGGCGCTGAGTTCCGCGCTGAACTCGGCGCTCGGCCGGCTGCCTCGCCGGCGTGGCACCGCCGATGGATACCTGCTTCGTATGAACCTGCATTCGAAAACGGTATTTTTCCGTATCGGCTGCTTCTCCTAGCATGGGCTTTCGAACATACGAAACCCTGCGCACGGAGAACAAAATGAAAGAGACAACCTGCCTGACATTGGCGGCTGCGGTGATTGGTTTGGGCGTGGCGACATCCGCCCCAGCGGCCACGACGGACTATGAGATCGACCCCAGCCACACCTGGGTGGTGTACGAGATCGTGCACTTCGGCACGTCCACGAACCGCGGCCGTTTCCCGGCCAAGGCCGGGAAGGTGCAGATCGACACGCAAGCCCGCACCGGCCAGCTTGACGTGACCATCGACACCTCGGCGCCCGCCTCCGGCGTGCCTGCGCTGGACCGGATGATGCAAGGCGACAACCTGTTCCGCTCAGGCGAGTTCCCGACAGCGCGCTTTGTCGCCACCGACATGCGCTTCGACGGCGACAAGCCCGTGGAGATCAAGGGCGAGCTGACGCTGCGGGGCGCGACGCACCCGGTCACGCTCAAGAGCCAGCGCTTCAACTGCTACACGCACACGATGCTCAAGCGCGATGTCTGCGGCGGCGACTTCGAAACCACCATCCAGCGCTCGCGCTGGGGCATGAGCTGGGGCCCGCACATCGTGTCTGACGACGTGCGCCTGCTGATCCAGGTCGAGGCCGTCAAACAGGTGAATTGATCCCTTTCGCAGCGCCGGGCAATGCCTCGGCGCCTGCACATCGGCCCGCAATTCGCAGAGTGGAAAAACCACCGGCTCCCAAGCAGGGAGCAACAAGAAACGACAGGAGACAAACCATGCTCGCAACACCCATAGACAGAAGTTTCAGCCCATCACGGGCCACCGCCGGCAAGTCGAAGATGGCGGTCGTCATCTGCTTTCTCGTCACCCTGGTCGACGGCTACGACACGCTGATGCTGGCGTTCCTCGCACCGCTGATCTCGAAGCACTTCTCGATGCCGCCGGGCTCGTTCGGCAAGCTCTTTTCCGCAGGCTATGCGGGCGCGGCGATCGGTGCGCTGTGCGTGGGCACTGCGGCCGACCGCTGGGGCCGCAAGAGGATGATGATCGTGTCCCTGCTGATTGCAGGTGTCTTCACCTTCCTGTGCGCCTGGGCCGACTCGCCCACGGAGCTGATGATCTTGCGCTTTCTCGCCGGCATCGGCCTGGGTGGTGCGATCCCCTGTGCTGCGGCTTTGACGGGCGACCACGCCGCACCGGAGCGCCGCACGCAAACGGTGAGCCGCATGTTCCTGGGCTTCCCGATCGGCGCCATTGCCGGCGGCGCGCTGACGGCGGCCGTCATGCCGCTGGTCGGATGGCGCGGCATCTTCATCGGCGGCGGCACCGTCGCGCTGATGATGGCGTTCGTTGCCGCGACCATTCCGCCTGTTCCGCTCGAAGCGCAAGCGTCTGGCGCCCACGGCAACCGCAAGCCCCTGTCCCAGCTCTTCGCCGATGGCCGCGCGCTGGGTGCCTCGCTGATCTGCCTGGCAGCCTTCCTGATGCTGATGGTCACCTACTTCCTGGTGAGCTGGGTGCCGACGGTGTTGACGCTCAATGGCGTCGATGCACAGCGCGCCGCACTGGCCGGTGTGATGGTCAACATCGGCGCGGTGGTGGGCGCACTGGGCATGTCGTACCTGATCCTCGGGCGCAACCCGTTTCCGCGTGTGGCTGCTTGCATGGCGGCGGGTGCATTGCTGATTCCGGTCTTCGGTTTCAGTGTCGGCGGCGGCGTGGCCATGTCGTTCGTTCTGGTGTTCTGCGTCGGCCTGCTGCTGATCGGCGGCCAGCAGAACTTCCCCGCGCTTTGTGTGCACTTCTTCCCGCCCGCCATCCGTGCGACAGGCGTGGGAACAGCGATGGCTTGCGGCCGCGTCGGCTCCATCGTGGGTCCGATCATCGGCGGGATGCTCGTCGGCGCGCACCTGCCCTGGAGCGAATTGTTCGTGATCGCCGCCGTGCCTGCGCTCGCAGCCGGCATTGCGCTGGCCTTCGTCAAGAAGCCTGAAGAACGCATCTAACAGGAGATGACCATGAAGAAATTGCTTGTTGTGACTTCTCTCTTCGCCGCCCTGGCCAGCACCTGCGCCCAGGCGCAGCTGGTGCGAACCGAACGGAACATGTCGCTGGAGCTTGCATCGCAGCTGGCGAGCGATGCGATGGCCGCGTGCTCGGGCAGCGGCTTCAATGTCTCGGTGGCCGTCGTCGACCGCGGCGGCGCGGTGCGCGTCTCGCAGCGTGGCGACATGGCCGGGCCGCACACCTTGCCGGCGGCCCAGCAGAAGGCCTTCACTTCGGCGTCATCCAACGCGACGACACAGGTCATGGGCGAGCGGGCGCAGGCCCCCAATGGCCCGGCCTACCTCGTTCACATCCCGGGGTTCCTGCTTCTCGCCGGCGGCGTGCCCATCAAGGTCGGCAATGAACTGATCGGCGCAATCGGCGTGGCCGGTGCACCGCGCGGCATTCAAGACGAGCAATGCGCGATGACGGCAATCGAGAAGTCGCGCGACAAGCTGAAGCTGGCCGAGCCGCACCCATGAACCTGGTGAACGTATCGAACCGGATGCGGAACTTGTGTTCGCTGCTACTTAGTCGGGAATGTCCACCATGTCGGACTTGAGCGTGTGGCTGTTCTTCGCCGCCGCCGTGGCGGGGGCCGGGTTCGGCGCGGGCTTTCTCGGCGGGCTCTTCGGCGGCGGCGGCGGCATGATCGTGATCCCCGTGCTGTACCACGTGTTCGGCGCGCTCGGCGTCGATCCTGGCGTGCGCATGCACCTGGTGGTCGGCACCTCGCTGGCCGCGGTGGTGCCGCTGTCGATACTCGGTGCTCGCACCCATTGGCGCCAAGGCAATGTGGAGCTGTCGCTGCTGAAGCCGCTGATGCCCGCGGCCCTGGTGGGCTCGCTGGCGGCAGGGTTCGTCGGCCACTGGCTCGATGCTCACGTTCTGGCGTGGGTGTTTGCCGGTGTGGCCGCGTTCACGGCATGGAACATGGTGATGCGGGCCAGGGCCCAGCCCGGCGCAGCGGCCCACGCGAACCCCGTGATGCTTGGCACGCCGGCCCTGGGGCTGGTCGGTGCGGGCATCGGCTGCGTATCGACGCTCGTAGGCATCGGCGGCGCCACGCTCACGGTGCCGGTGCTCAACCTGCTGGGCACCAAGATGCGCAGCGCCATCGGCACCAGCTCGACGCTGGGCATGGCCATCGCGTTGCCGGGTGCGCTGTCGTTCGCGTTGGCCGGCGCGCATGCCGAGCACCTGCCGCCCGGCAGCTTCGGCTACGTCAACCTGATCGCGGCAACGATGCTCTTCAGCTGCGGGAGCGTGGGCGTTTCCACCGGCGCCAAGCTGACCAAAAGAGTGGATGAGACCGTGCTGCGGCGCCTGTTTGCCCTGCTGCTCGCCGTGAGTGCGACACGCATGGTGTTGGCGACCGCATGACGGTCATTCGAAAACGAAACCTGAAACAAGAAAGGCCATGGAGTGAGCAACGACCTTGACCCCTGGATCGCCGCCAAGGCGAGCAACCCCGTCCTCGAGCGCTTGCGCAAGCGGCTGCCGGTCACGGCATTCGGCGTGCGCATCAGCCGCACGCCCGACATCGCGCGGCTGGCCAAGGCCAGCGGCCACGACGTCATCTGGGTCGACCTGGAACATAGCAGCATCCCGATCGATGCGGCAGTGCAGATTTGCGCCACCGCGATGGACCTCGGCATGACCCCGTTCGTGCGCGTGCCCGAGCGTGACTACGGCGTCATCGGCCGGCTGCTGGACGGCGGCGCGGCCGGCATCATGGCGCCGCGCATCGAGACACCCGAGCAGGCCGCCGACATCGTCGCCGCGTGCCGCTTCCCCGGCCAGGGGCACCGTTCCGCGATCGCCACCTTGCCTTACGTCGAATACCGCAAGCTGCCCGCCCCGGTGCTCTACGACACGGTGAACCGCAGCGTGGCGGTCAAGGTGCTGATCGAAAGCGCGCTGGGCATTGCGAACATCGAAGCCATCGCCAACGTGCCCGGCATCGACTTCATCGGCATCGGCACCAACGACCTCAGCGCAGAACTCGGCGTGCCCGGCGAATACCGGCATGCCAAGGTGCGTGCGGCGCATGAGGCTGCGCTTGCCGGCTGCGCCCGAGCCGGCAAGCCACTGGCCATCGGCGGCGTGCCCGACCTGGCCTATGGCGCCGAACTCATCCGCATGGGCGCCGCGCCCTTCCTGATGACGGCGATCGACACCGACCTGCTGCTGGGCGCCGCCACCGAGCGCGTCAAGCAAGCCCTTCAATCCATCACCCTCTGAAACGACCATGAGCAAAGAAATCTCCACCCCCATGCGGGCTGCCACCACGCTGGCCAAGCCGGTGTTCGACGTGCCGCCCGGTTCGTGGGACTCCCACGTGCACGTCTTCGAACCCGAAAGCCAATACCCCAGCGTGGCCGACCCGCACTACACCTTGCCCGACGGCCCGCTCGACAAGCTCAATGCGATGGCCGATGAACTGGGCATCGCCCACTACGCCATCGTGCAGCCGAGCTTCTACGGCACCGACAACCGCTGCATGCTGGATGCGTTGGACCGTGCCGGCGCGCGTGCGCGCGGCGTGGCGATGGTGCACGACGGCATCACGCCCGACGAACTGCAGGCCATGCATCAGCGCGGCGTGCGTGCGCTGCGGCTGGACATGTTCTTGCGGCGCGAATGGCCCTTGGCCGACAAGATCGCCTACATCGAGAAGTGCGTGAAGATGACGCGCGAGCTGGGTTGGCACATCCAGTTCTACACGCCGGGCTATGTGGTGCGCGAGCTGATCCCCTTCTTTGCGCACCTCGATGCCGATTTCGTCATCGACCACATGGGCTACATGCTGGAAAGCGACGGCCTCACGCGCCAAGACTTCGACAACCTGCTGCGCACGCTGCAGCAAGGCAAGGGCTGGCTCAAGTTGTCGGGGCCGTATCGTGTCGCGAAGGACGGCAACTACGCGCGCCTGATACCGCTGGCACGGGCCATCGTCGCGGAACTGCCGGGCCGGGTGGTCTGGGGCAGCGATTGGCCGCACATTCCGAATGGCGCGCGCGATACCGGAGACCTGATCAACATGCTGGCCGACTGGATTCCCGACGCTGCCGTACGCAAGCAGGTGCTGGCGGACAACCCTTCACGTCTGTACGGCCTGACAACATAAGACCTTCATCCGGAGTCAGCCCATGAAACTCATTCAAAGCCTGGACACGAACGGCGCTCGGGCGGCCGAGACCTTTGTTCACGACGGCAGGCGCTACCTGGTCATCCCGCAACTGGCGATGGATGTGCCGGGCCAGCCGGCGAAGATCACGGTAGGCAACAGCGATATCGACGCACTGGTGCTCGCCTGGTTCGACGGCCGGTTCGTTCCCTACGGCTCGCTGCCGCTGCCGGGCGGCGAGGACGCCGAATACTTCCGCATCGGCGAGCGCGAGTTCCTGGCCACCGCCAGCCTGCGCACGGGCAGGGGGCCCTATGACCTGAACTGCAACTCGATGATCTTCGAGTTGAGGCAAGGCCACTTCCGGCCGTTCCAGTCGTTCCCGACCTTCGCAGCGAAGCAGTGGACCTTCTTCGAAGCCGGCGGCCGCCAGTTTCTCGGCATGGCACAGGGCGCGGTGCTGGAAGGCTCGGAGCCGCGGCACCCCGCCAAGTCGGTCATCTACGAATGGGACGGCCAGCAGTTCCGGGTGTTCCAGCACATCGAGTCGGCGGCCTGGGGCTACAACTTCGCGAAGTTCGATGTGGACGGGAACGAGTTCCTGGCCTACGCCGACAACGTGGCCGCAGCGCAGATCTACCGCTGGAGCGGCAGCAGCTTCGAGCCGTTCCAGACCCTGGAAGGCAAGACCAGCCGCGCCTTCGCTTTCTTCCGCGCCGAAGGCCAGGCCTGGCTCGCGTTCGCCTGCCTGCACGATGACACGGTGCTGATGCGCTGGGACGGTCAGCGCTTCGTCAAGCACCAGGTGCTCAGCGGCCCCGGCGGGCGAGAGTTCCACTGGATCGCCGGCGACGGCGAACAGGGCGGCAAGCTGGTCGTGATCAATTTCATCCTGGGCACGCGTGAAGCGCCGATCCCGAAAATGAATTCCGCGATCTACCGCTTCGAAGGCGCACAGCTGATCCTGGAGACGGAGTTCCCAACAACGGGAGCGACGGATGCCAACGTCTTCGAGGAAGACGGCCACACCTACATGGTCGTGTCCAACAGCCTCAGTGCCGAAGTGCGCTTTGCGGCACAGAGCCGCGTCTACCAGTTGGACTGACCAGAGCAGAACTCCCTTCACCCGGCGTGCCTGCAGGTTGAGCCGCTGAGCCTGAGGGCGGTGGTCGCGAGCTACATCGTCGCGCTCGCCGTGTGCATCAGCGCTTCGGCGGCGTGGCCGGTCTGCCGAGCGCCGCCGCGCGCGCGATGGCCTGCGACTGGCGCCGCACCTCGCCCAGCAGTGTCTGTGCGCCCGGCGACAGCTGCGCGCCTTCGCGCGTAGTGATGCCGATCTGACGCTGGGTACGGTGCACCGGAAGCGCCAGCTCGACCAGCGTCCCGGCCCTGACTTCGTGAGCGAGTTGCAGGGTGTAGGTCGCGGTCAGTATGTCCGAGCGCAGAAGCATGCAGCGCAGCATGGCGACATCGGCGGTCTCGACCACCGGCGCCGGCGCTGGCAGGCCGAGTTCTCCGAAGAGGCCATTCACCTCCTCGCGCAGCGGTGTGCCGCGACGCGACAGCGCCCACGGAAATCCCGCGAGGTCAGCCGCGCACAGCCGCCGCTTGGCCGCCAGCGGGTGCCCCGCGCGCGCGATCAGCGACAGGCCCTGCGTGAACAACACCTCGATGGTCAGGCCGGCGAGACGCGCCACGCGCACCGGTCCGACAATGAAGTCGATCTGGCCGTCGAGCAACCCGGCGCACAGTTCTTGATAAGTCTTCTCGAACGTTCTGGTGCACAGCCGCGGGTGCATGGCATGCAGCGCCACGACGGCGTCCGGCAACAGCGTGGTGCGCGCGAACGGCAGGGCGCCCACATTGACGACGCCCTCCAGCGCGCCGCCCAGCGCGGCAAGGTCGGCCTCCATGTGGCGCAGTTCGGCCAGCACGCGTCGGAACGCGACCGTCCAGCGCTCGCCGTGCTCTGTCGGCAGCAGGCCGTGTGCGCTGCGGTGGAACAGCGGCCGCCTCAAGGCCGCCTCGACCTTCGCGATCGACGCGCTGATCGCCGGCTGGCTCAGCTTCATGGCCGCAGCCACCGTGGGCATGTGGCGCGCGTCGACCAGCAGCGAAACCGCGGTGAGCCTGCCGGCATGCTGCAGCGCCTGGCGCATCGCCGCCTGGGTTGCCTGGGTCGCCGCGCCGGCCGCACCGGCATCGTCCATCACGCCCTGCAACAAGGTGTCGATGCGGCGCGCGCGCACGAGCACACGTTCGCCGGCCGCGGTGATCAGCATGCCGCGGCCCTTGCGCTCGAACAGCGCGGTGCCCAAGGTCTGCTCAAGCTTCGCGACCGAGCGCGTCAGCGCCGACGACGCGCGGAACATTTCCTGCGCCGAACGGCGGATGCCGCCCGCTGCTGCGACGCGCTCGAAGGCATGCAGGTGGTGCAGGTTGATGGCCGGAACGCCCACCTCCGCAAGGGGCCAGGGTCTTGTCATGGTTGCCGTCGGCCTTTCGCCGCACCCCGATAGAAAAAAGACAACGGAGCTTGCACCAAAAGGCAACCCTTGCAAAGGGCCCTGCGGGCACATTGGCACCCATCAACCAGGAGCAGACAACGTGGCCTACGCATGCAATCCGGAGTTCAAGGATCTCTACATCAACTTCACCGCCGATCCGAACGGCATCGGCCCGCACCTCAATGGCCATCTGGGGCAGTTGTCGTCACAGAACCCGCTGCTCGTCTCGACCGGCAGCGACCTCGTGATCTTCCCTGGCGACGGTCGGGCGCCGATGACCCAGACCTTCCGCAACTCGGGGCGCGGCTTCTTCGAGTTGACCAGCATCTCGCACCTGGGCATCGCGGTGCCCTACCTCGTGCGCCAGCGCGAGACGGGCTACGCCGGCTGGCGCGCCGACGCCGAAAGGCTGATGGCGCAGATCCCCAAGGTGCAGGCGGTGAACAGCGTGGCCTACTGGCGCGACACGGTCGCCCTCGAGGCCTGGGCCGGCATGGAAGAGAAGATCACCGACCTGGTCGACTACAGCTGCGAAACCACGCTGGACGTGCTGAAGCAGTTCCTGGCCGACCCCGACCGATTCACCTTCGCCTATCTGCGCGACAACTTCCTCGACGGCAACGGCCCCGACCGGCTGCCGGTGCCGATGAACGACATGATGGCCGCGACCTTCGCGCTGGTCTTCCTCGATTCGGCTTACCGCATCATCCGCTGGCTGCGCGACAACTCGTTCGACTGGGAACGCATGATGGTCCTGCTGTGCGGTCGCGCCGGCCGGCCGACCGCCGCGCTGACCTGGCAGTCCAACAGCATGTGCCACATGCTGTGGCAAGGCTCTGGCCAGAAGCTGGTGCCCGAGCGGCTGTACATCGCGCCGCACGCGCCCGGCCTGGTGCTGGCCGACCTCGAAGCCCCGGGCGGCGCCGAGCGCGTCGAGGCGCAGTTCCGCCAGATCTGGTACAGCACCCGTGCGACGGTCGAGATGGGCCGGCTGATGTACGAAGGCTACCCGGCCTTCCGCCGCAACATCGACGCGGCACCGGTCGTTTCGACCGACACGCAGGTGCTCAGCGAGCTGCCCAAGGTGAAGTCGCCCGAGGACCGCCGCGGCTTCGTCACGCTGCTGCGCTTCGTGATGGAAGACCCCGGCCAGCAGCTCGCGAATGCATCGTCGCACTACGTCATCGACCAGCTTTGCGCCAACGGGAACCGGCCGTCCGAAGTCCAGGTGCCCGGCTTCACGAAGACGGTGTATCCGCGGCGCACGCCCCGTGTCTGAGCGCGCCGGAACGGCGCATGGCCGAGCCGCTGATGCGACCAACCCAGCATGCCGACTGACAGGGTCGCCACGGTCGCGGCACGTCACATGAAGCGTCTTGCCTTGTCAGCCGACAAAGTGGCCATCGGTACTTTCGTCAAGACCGACTCGCCCCAGGTGATCGAGGTGCTCGGCACGACGGCGCTTGATTTCGCGGTCATCGATGCCGAGCACGCGCCCTTCGATCGGCAGTCGCTCGATCGCATGCTGCTCGCCGGACGCGCGGCCGGTCTGGCACTGCTGGTGCGTGTGCCGGATTTCAGTCCGGTGTCCATCCAGACTGCACTGGACCTGGATGCGGCGGGCATTCTGGTGCCGCATGTGGACAGCGAAGACGATGCACGCACGGTCGTAGCGCGTGCGCGCTTTCGCGGCGGCGAGCGCGGCTTGTCGGTGGCGGCCAGGTTCGGTGACTACGGCACCTTGCCGCGCAACGAGGCCATCGCGCGTGGCGACGCGACGCTGGTGCTGTGCCAGATCGAGAGCGAGCGTGCAGTGCATGCCGCCGCTGCGATTGCCGCGGTGCCTGGTGTGTGTGCCTTGTTCATCGGCCGCGCCGATCTGGGCATGTCGATGGGCCTCGACGATCCATCGCACCCGCTCGTCCTGGAGGCGGCTCGCCATGTCGTCGACATGGCGCTGCGCGCCGGCAAGGTCGCCGCGATGAACGCGACCACGCTGCAAGAAGCCGCCCAGTACGCGGCCTGGGGTGTCAGCTGTTTCGTGATCGGCTCCGACCAGTCGCTGTTGCGTGGCGCGGCGCAAGAAGCGGCCGATGCGGGCGGCGAGCGCCTGCGCGCTGCGCTCGTCGTGCCGGCGTGAATCAAGAAGGAACTCCGCAATGAATGAACTTGCCGACCCCCGCATGACGCTGGCCGACCATTCGATCCAGCCGCCCGACGTCGTCGAGCATGGCCGCCGCGCGTGGATCACGCGCGGTGCGAACTTCGTGATCGAGATCTCGCAGGCCAATGCCGGCGCGACGCTGTCGCGCATCGATCAACCTGACGAATACATGGTGCTGCTGCCCGATGCTCCAGCGCAGGTGAAGGCCGGTGACCAGACTCTGTCTGCGGAGCCCGACAGCCTGCTGATCGTGCCACCCGGGCAGAGCACGGTGACGATGAAGCGCGGCGGCTTGGTGATGCGCGTCTTCTCTCGTCATGCGCAGGACATGCTGGCGATGGCGTCGAACCAGAAGCCTTACGAGCACGCCCGCCCCGACGTGGCGCCCTTGCGCACCTGGCCAGCACCCATCGGAGGCTTCGGCCTGCGCTGCTACCGCCTCGCCGATCATGTGGCCGAGGGGTCGAAGATGCGGATCTTCCGCTGCCAACACCTGATGATCAACGTGCTGACCCGCCGCGATCAGGCCCGCGATGTGCGCGCAATGAGTCCGCATTCGCATGCCGATTTCGAGCAGGGTTCGACCACGCTGTACGGCACGTTCGAACATCACCTGCGGCATGTGTGGGCATCCGACATGACCAACTGGCGACCCGACGAGCATCTGCGCACCGGCAGCCCGTCGGTCACCGTGATGGCGCCGGGCGTGATCCACACGTCGAACAACCTGGGCGACGTACCGGCTTGGTTGGTGGACGTGTTCGCGCCGCCGCGTGTGGACTTCTCACGCCAGCCCGGCATGGTCTGCAACGCAGCCGACTACCCCATGCTCGAGGAACCAGCGTAATGGCGAGCGACGAAGAACTGTTGCAGCGGTGTGCGATCGAGGCATTGAACGCTGAATTCGCCTACCGCATCGACCGCGGCAACCCGGAAGACGTGGCCGAACTCTTTGTGGAAGACGGCTCCTATGGCCGTGCTTCGGGCGAACGCAGTCATGGCCATGCCGAGCTGCGCGCGGCTTACCGACAACGCAGCGCGCGTGGGCCGCGAACTGCGCGCCACCTCTTCAGCAATTTGCGCTTGACACCGCGCGCCGACGGCGATCTGGACGGCAGCTGCGTGCTGACCCTGTTCGCTGCAGATGGCGTGCCGCCGCACGTGGCCGACCCCTTCCTGGTGGCGGACTACGACGACATCTACCGCCGGTGCGACGACGGTCGCTGGCGCTACGTGTCGCGCACGATCACGTGGTTGTTCGTGCAGCGCGACGGCAAGGTCTCGCCGCTGCCCCTGGGAGCAACTCGATGAGTGCGAATGCAGCTGGCATGCTGGTCTGCGTGTCGCATTCGCCGATCATCATGATCCGCGCGAAAGCACCGGTCGAAGAGCCGCAGATCCTCGCGCTCTACGAGCGCTGCACTGAGCAGATTCGCCAGTTCGACCCCGAACTCGTGCTCATCCTCGCGTCGGACCACTTTGCCGGATTCCACCTGTCGCTGATGCCGCCGTATTGCGTCGGTCTCGCGGCCACCGCGGTCGACGATGTGGGCGGCTTCGCCGGCCCCTTGAATGTGCCGGAGCACAGCGCACTGCAACTCGTCAAGGCTCTGCGGGACGACGGGTTCGATGTCGCGACATCGCACAAGATGCTCGTCGACCACGGGTTCTCGCAGCCGCTGCACCGCTTGCTGGGCGGGATGAATCGGGTGCCGGTGATACCGATCTTCGTCAATGCGATGGTGCCGCCTCTGCTCTCGTTCGCGCGTTCGCGCGGGCTGGGCGAATCGATCGGGCGCTTCGCGAGCGAGAGCGGCAAGCGCGTGCTGATCATCGGATCGGGCGGCTTGTCGCATCATCCGACGCGCTACTACCCGCCGCTGGGCCAGGCCGATCCCGAGGTTCACGCCTGGCAACTCGACGCCGAGCGCGGCGGCTCGATGAGCAGTGCGGCCTGGTTCGAACGCTTGCACCAGATGCACATCGAGGGCGCGCAGATGCTGGTCGACGGGCGCCGCACACGGCAAGACATCTGCCTGAACCCCAGCTTCGATGAGCATTTCATGGCGATGGCCACGGCGCTCGATATCGACGAGGCCGACACGTGGGACGCGGAAGGCACGGTCGCCATCGCCGGCATCGGTTCGATGGAACTGCACGCCTGGGTTGCGGCCATCCAGGCCTACAAGCGGCTCGACGGCCGGCCGACACATGGCGCGATCTACGCGCCTGCGCTCGAGTACGGCATCGGCTACGGCATGGTGGTTGCCGGTGGACCCGGTGGCGCCCGTGATCTCCAACCACCGCACCCCAACTGACACGCCATGACCGAAGCGCTGAACCTCGCCTTCCCTCGCCCCGAACGTTTCAGTCCCGAGGAATGGGCGGCACGCACCCAGCTCGCAGCCGCGTACCGCATCTTCGACATGTGGGGCTGGACCGACATGATCTACAACCACATCTCGCTGCGCGTGCCGGGGCCGGACCGGCACTTTTTGATCAACCCCTTCGGGCTGCACTACCGCGAGGTCTGCGCCTCCAATCTCGTGAAGGTCGATCTGGAGGGCAAGCCGGTCGGTCATTCCGACTGGCCCATCAACCCCGCCGGCTTCACCTTTCACGGCGCGATCCACGCCAGCTTGCCCGACGCGCACTGCGTGATGCATGTGCACACCAATGCCACGCAAGCGGTCTGCAGCGCCGAGGCGGGCCTGGTGTTCTCGAACTTCTACGCGGCGCAGTTGTATGGGCGCGTTGCCTACCATGACTTCGAGGGCATCACCGTGCACCTCGACGAGGGCGAGCGCATTCTTCGCAGCGCTGCCGGCAAGCCGGTGCTGCTGCTGCGCAACCATGGGCCGGTGACCATCGGATTCAGCCTGGCCCAGGCCTTCGCACTGATGTACATCGTCAACCGGGCCTGCGAAATCCAGGTCGCGACGATGTCGATGGGGAAGGCCATCACGATCCCGACGCCGGTGCTTGAGAAGTGCGCTGCGGATTCCTTGAACTTCAACCCGAAGTTCGGCGCCGGGCAGGATGCCTTCGACGCGATGCAGCGCCTGGTGGACCGCAGCGATCCTGGCTACCGGAGTTGATGAGGCAACTGCCGCATGGAAAAGCCGCCCGAAGGCGGCTTTTTTTGCGACGGGAGTCTCTGCTCCGGCAGCGTTTCGATCAGAAGAAGTGGCGAATGCCGAGTTCGGCGGCATTCGACGCACCACCGGCGATCGGAGCCGCCGAGCCACCAGGAATGGCCACCGTCGCCGCGCCGGTGTTCGACAGACGCGAAGCCGTGGCGTAGAGGGCGGTGCGCTTCGACAGGCTGTAGACATACCCCAGCGCGACCTGGCTGACCTTCGTACTGACCCCTGTGCGCTTGTTGTCGAGCTTGCTCTGCTCGCCGCCGACGTGGATCTCGTGTTGCCCGAAGGGGATGTTGGCGCTCAGCGAGAACCGGTCTTCCTTCTTGTCGACACCGGTATACGACTCCGCTTCACGGTCGTAGTAGCCCATCAGCTTGACGACGGTGAGGTCGTATGAGCCGCCGATGTTGAAGTTCTTGTGGCTCGGCTGGCCGGCGGTTGCATCGAGGCGTTGGTCACCGTAGGCCAGGGCGACGTTGAGACGGCCGGCGGCGTAGCCGATGCGGCCACCGATGTAGCGGCCGAAGTTGCCGACAGAAGTGGGGGAAGCGGGCGCGCCTTCGCTTGCGGCTGCCATCACCTGGCCGTACACACCGCCGATGTTCGAAGGCAGGAAATACCCGACCGCGTTGTCCAGGCGGACCGCTCGCCCCAAGCCGATGTCGAACTGGGGGATGTTGCGGGAACTCGCCACGCCGTTGGTGCCGAACACGTCGAAGGTGGTCTGGTTCCAGAAGGTGGGCGCATAGTCGCGGCCCAACCGGATCTCACCGAAAACTCCAATCAGGCTGACCGTGGCTCTGCGATTCCAGAATTGCGAGTTGGCGGTGCTGGTGCCCGTGTCGGCGTTGACGCCCGACTTCAGGTTGAAACTGGCCCTCAGGCCGCCGCCGAGGTCTTCGGTGCCAGCCAGGAACAACTCGCTGGGGGAGAGGCCGTCCTGGGCCAGTGAGATGCGACGATCGCGGCCTTCGTTCTTGACGTACCTGGTGCTCAGGTCGATCGATCCGCCCACGGTCACGGAGGACGATTGAGCCGAAGCAGCCGCAGCGACCGCTGTCAGGGCGACGGCCGTCAACGCCGAACGCGCAGCTTTCCGATGTCGAGTGATGCAGAGCTCGCGGGTCGCAGCGAAGGCGGTCGGGTGGTCCATGGTGTCTCCTTGCACGGTCATTGCCGGCGTGATGTGTTTTGAATGAATCGAGGCCTCGGCGGCTGGATTCGCCGGGTGCGTAAAGATATGGAGGTCTGGCCGCGCAGGAAAATACCGTTCTCGGATCGAGTTCCATATCTCTGCGGTATGGGTCGGGCCGGCCGAGGGCAGCGCGCAGTCGCCGCCGGGCGCGCATGTCGAGAAATCGGCGCCCGGAAGCGGCGAGCGAAGCCATCCATACAAACCACGTATGTTCCGGCATTCGGAAATGGTATTTTCCAGTATCCGGACCACTGCCTAGCATTGCGCACGAAGTGCCCGCTGGTGCTCAGCGGGCCGTTACCCAACCATGACCATGCGCAACGAGTTGTCCATTCCGAAGTCCGCCTTGAAGATCGTGTTGCTCGAAGGCATACACGAGTTCGCGGTGCAAGCCCTGCATGAAGCGGGTTATGCACAGGTCGTCACCCGAGAGAAGGCGCTGGACGGCGGCGCCCTGATCGACCTGATCGGCGATGCGCACTTCGTGGGCATCCGCTCGCGCACGCAACTCAACGACGAAGTATTTCGCCAGGCATCGCGGCTGGTGGCCGTGGGCTGCTTCTGCATCGGCACGAACCAGGTCGACCTCATGAGCGCCATGCGGCGCGGCATCCCGGTGTTCAACGCGCCGTTCTCCAACACGCGCAGCGTTGCCGAGCTGGTGATTGCCGAGGTGATCATGCTGATGCGCGGCATTCCGCAGAAGAACGCGGTGCTGCACCGGCAGGGCTGGGTCAAGAGCGCAGCGCATTCGTACGAAGTGCGCGGCAAGACCCTGGGCATCGTCGGCTACGGCCGCATCGGCATGCAAGTGGGCGTGCTGGCCGAGCAACTCGGGATGTCGGTGCTGTATCACGACGTCGAGCCGCGCTTGCCGCTCGGCAATGCACGCCAGGTCGCGTCGCTCGACGAATTGCTGGGCCATTCCGAGGTGGTCACCCTGCACGTGCCGGACAGCGCCAGCACCGCCTTGATGATCGGCGCGGCACAGCTGGCGCGCATGAAGCCGGGCAGCCACCTGATCAATGCATCGCGCGGCAGCGTGGTCGACATCGACGCCCTGGCAGAGGCGCTGGACCGCGGCCAACTGCACGGCGCGGCGATCGACGTCTTCCCGGTCGAGCCCGAGGGCAACGGCCAGCGCTTCGAGTCGCCGCTGACCCGTTTCGACAACGTGCTGCTCACTCCGCACATCGGCGGCTCCACCACCGAAGCGCAGGCCAACATCGCGCGTGAAGTGGCGGGCAAGTTGATCCGCTACAGCGACACGGGCGCCACCGCGTCTGCAGTCAATTTTCCGGAGGTCTCGCTGCCCGAGCATCGCTCGCGGTCACGCCTGCTGCATGTGCACCGCAACCGGCCGGGCATGATGGCGCGCATCGACGAGACGCTCTCGCGCGCAGGCATCAACATCGCCGCGCAAGTGCTGCGCACCAACGAAGAGGTGGGCTATGTGGTGACCGATGTCGACGCGCGTGCCGAGCCCGAGGTGCTGACCGAACTGCGCGCCATCGAAGGGACCGTGCGATGCCGCGTGCTGTACTAGGGCCCCGCCGAACCGCCCTGCCCGCCGGCGTGCGGGTGGCCGACGCGTCGACGTTCACCGCGCCGGCCTCCACCGGCTCGGCGGTGGCGATGGAATCGCGGCCGCCCACCCGCGCGGTCCGCCTGGAACTGCGCCATCTCCGCTACTTCATCGCCGTTGCCGAAGAGCTCAGCTTCACTCGCGCCGCCGAGCGCTTGCACATGGCGCAGCCGCCGCTGAGCACGCAGATCCGCCAGCTCGAAGATGAGTTGGGTGCCCAGCTCTTCGTGCGCGAGAAGCGCCGCGTCTACCTCACGCAGCCGGGCCGGGAGATGCTTGAGCATGCGCGCGCCATCCTGGCCGCAACCGTGGATGCGAAAGACGCGGTGCTGCGCACCGCCAGCGGAGAGATCGGCGAGCTGCGGCTGGGCTATGTCCCCTCTGCCATGTTTACCGAGGCCTTGCCGGGCGTGATACGGCGCTTTCGGAAGCGCTTTCCACGCATCCAGCTGTACCTGCACGAGATCCCGTCGATCGACCAGCTGTATGCGATACAGAACCGCGAGTTGGACGTGGGCATCCTGCGCCGCCCGGACATGTCGATCCCGGCGGGCGTGTGCATGGAAGAGTGGTACCAGGCACCGCTGGTCGCCGCGCTGCCCAAGGGCCACCGGCTCGCCGCGCGCGACACGCTGCGCATTGCCGACTTGAAGGACGAGCCGCTGATCTTGTTCCCGCGCCAATCGGGCATCGGCCTGTACTGGCGTGTCGTTGACTTGTGCGTCAAAGCGAAGTTTCGGCCGCGCATCGCGCACGAAACGCGCGACTACGCCGTGATGATCGGGCTGGTGTCGGCCGGTGTGGGCATCGCCCTGGTGCCGTCGGACACGCAATGCATCCGCCTCGCAGGCGTCACGTATCGCCCGGTCCAGGGCAAGGACGCCGTGTCTGCAATCCAGATCGCCTACCGCCCGGACCATGGCGACGAGCATGTGACCCACATGCTCGAGGAGTTGCGCACGCTGCGTGCCTGAGCAGGGTAGCGACTGAACACCGTGTGACCGGTCGACGGAGTTCGGCCTCCGGTCGATACGCCACAGGTATGTTCACGCATCCGAAATGGGTATTTCCCGGCATGGGTCGCGCGGCCTAGCATCCGCAAAACAAGAGCGGTTGCGGTCACAGCAGCCCTCACACAGGAGCAAACCATGCGCGGACGTACCCTTTCCCTGACATTGGCCGTGGCCGCGATCCAGTGCGCGGCGCTGGCCCCGTCGCCGGCCAGCGCGCAAGACGCCTGGCCCAGCCGGACCATCCGCCTCGTGACGCCCTCTCCGGCCGGTGTCGGCTCGGATGCCTTTGCGCGCCTCTACGCCGAGCATCTCGGCAGGGCGCTGGGCGTGACGCTGATTGTCGAGAACAAGCCCGGTGCCTCCGGCACGCTGGGTACCGATGCGGTGGCCAAAGCCGCGCCGGACGGCTACACGTTGCTCTTCTCGACCAGCCTGCCCCTGACCGTGGCGCCGCATCTGTTTCCGAAGCTGCCCTACAAGCCTGCGAGCGATTTCGTGCCCGTCGCGCCGCTCTACCGGGGCGGCTCCTTCATCATCGCCGGCAGCGCCTTCACCGGCTCGTCGATCAAGGACCTGGTGCGCCAAGCCAAGGAGAAGCCCGACTCCGTGCTCTACGCGTCCTACGGCGCGGGCGGCACGGCGCACCTGGCCATGGAGCAATTCCAGGACGCCGCCGGCGTGCAGCTGGTGCACGTCCCCTACAAACAAAGCGCCGTCAACGACGTGGTCAGCGGACAGGTCACGATCGGCTTCGAGCCGCCGGTGTCAACCCTGCCTTTCATCAAGAGCGGCCGCGTCAAGGCACTGGCCTACACAGGCGACAAACGCAGCACCATGCTGCCGGACGTGCCGACGCTGGCCGAGTCCTACCCGGGGCTCGAGATCTTCACCTGGGTCGGCATCTGGGCACCGCAAGGCACGCCGGCGCCCATCTTGCGAAAGCTGCAAGCCGCGATCGCCGCCGCGACGAAACTGCCCGAGATCCAGAAGGCCATCACCGATGTCGGCAATGAATCGATGTCCGGCACGCCGGCCCAGATGCAGGCGGCAACCGCTCAGGAGAGCGACAGGATGGGCAAGCTGATCAAGGCCAAGAACATCATCCTCAACTGACCAAGCATGCAAGGCGGCGGCGCCTCGCAGTCGCGAGCTGCAACACCGTGCCTGCCTATGCCAGTTTCGATCTAACCTCTTCCCAGCGCGGGATCGCCGCCACGGCGCCATAGTTTTGCGTGCTGAGCGCGGCCGCCACGTTGGCGGCGCGCGCGGCCTGGGGCAGGTCGTCACCGGCGCACAGGCGCGCGAGCAGGGTGCCGGCGTAGCAGTCTCCGGCGCCGGTGGCGTCCACGGCGTTGACTGGGTAGGGCGCCACAACTTGCATGCCGGCACCGCTCGACACCATGCAGCCCGCAGCGCCGAGCTTGAGTGCGACCATCGACGCGCCCTGGTCGTGCGACCAGCGAACGATGTCTTCGACCTCGCTCAGCCCGGTGAGCACGCCGATCTCGTCGACGCTCGGGAAGAACAGGTCGCATTGCGCCAGCGTGGCGCGCGCCATCGCAAGCGCGCGCTCCGCGGGCCACAACGCAGGCCGGAAGTTGAGGTCGTAGCTCACGCGCGTGCCCGCCGCGCGCGCACGGTCGATCGCTTCGAACACGGTGTCGCAGGCCGAGCTGCTGATCGCCTGCGAGATGCCCGAGCAATGCAGCCAGCGTGCGCTTTCGACGAGGCCGGCGGGAATCGTCGCCGGCGTCATGCGGCTCGCGGCACTGCCCGCGCGGCGGTACGAGAAGCGATGGCCCGCAGCGGTGTGGGTGACGAAGTAGAGGCCGGTGTCCGTGCCGGCCACGCGACGCACGCCGCGCGTGTCCACGCCCTCCCGTTGCCACAGTGCCATCAGGTCGTCGCCGAACACATCGTTGCCGAGCTGCGTGAGGTAGGCGCTGCGCGCGCCCATTCGGGCCACGGCGATGGCGCAGTTCGACGTGTCGCCGCCGAAGCCGGCCAGGTAGTGGCTTGATGCTGCGGTTTGCTGGTTGAACTCCACCATCGCTTCGCCCAACGCGAGTACGTCGAGCGTCTTCTGGGTCCCGAGCACGTCGAGCGTCTTGTCAGGTGTCTCCTCAGACATGCTCGGCGCCTCCTGCTTTGCCGCGCGCCAGCATGCGGCCCGCACGTTCCAGCACCTGCGGCTCGGCACCTCCTCGATACGCCAGGCGGCCGTTGACGAACACGGCTCCGATGCCGACGCTCGCGCTGATGGGCTGATCGTAGGTGGCGGTGTCGGCGATGCGCGCGGGGTCGAACACCACCACGTCGGCCATCGCGCCGACCTTGAGAAGGCCACGATCGGCAATGCGGAAGTTGCGTGCCGTCAGCCCGGTCATCTTGTGCACGGCCTGCTCGAGCGTGAACAAACGCCGCTCGCGCCAGTAGCGCGCGAACACGCGTGGGAATGCGCCCCACAAACGCGGGTGCGGATGCCTGTCATGGGGCAGGCCATCGGAGCCGATCATCGTCAGTGGGTGCTGGATCACGCGCTCCACGTCTTCTTCGTTCATCTGGAAATAGCAGGCCCCGCCCGGCTGCAATCGGCGGCAGGCGGTCTTCTGGTCGACGCCCCACTCGTCGGCGATGGCGGCCAGCATGCGCCCGCTGTGCTCGGGGTGGGCGTCGCTCCAGGTCAGCATCACGTCGATCACGCCGTCGACCAGGTCTTCGCGCAGCACGGTCGAACCGGCGACATACGGGTAGACGTCCATCGCGATGCGCTGGCGCGCGGCCAGCGCTTCGATCAGCGGCAGCGTCTCGCGCGTGCGGCCCCAGTTGGCCGGGCCGGCGCATTTGTGGTGTGAGATGACCAGCGGCACGCCGGCCTCGAAGGCCGTGTCGCCGGCCTCATGCAAGGCCTCGATGATCTGCGCCATCTCGCTGCGCAAGTGGGTGGCGTAGACGCCGCCGTGGCGGGCAACGACGCGTGCGAGCTGCGTCACCTCGTCGGCCGGCGCCGGGTAGGCCTCTTCGTAGAACAAGCCCGACGACAGTCCGTGCGCGCCTTCGGTCATGCAGGCATCGAGCAGCGCCGCCATCTGCGCGCGCTGGTCGCCGCTGGCGGCCTGCGTCAGGTCGCCCAGGGTCGCGAAGCGCAGCGTCGTGTGACCGACCAGCGCGGCGACGTTGAGGGACGGTTGTGCCGCCTGCACGGCATCGCGGTAGGCGCGCATCGTCGGGTAGCGGAACGACTCGGCCCCCAGCAGCGTCAGCGGCGGCTTGGCCGTGCCGGTGGCGTAGGGCATCAGCGAGATGCCGCAGTTGCCCGTCACCACCGTGGTGATGCCCTGCGAAATCTTCGGCAGGTAGGCGGGGTCGCGCAGCACGATCGCGTCGTCGTGGGTGTGGGCGTCGATGAAGCCGGGCGCGATGACCTGGCCACTGCAATCGATGACGTCGAGATCGGCTTCGCTCAAGCCGTCGGGTAGGCGCTGGCGCAGGCCCTCGCCGAGGCGTGCGATGCGGTCGCCGATCAGCAGCACGTCGCCGGGCCACGACGGCCCGCCGCTGCCATCGACCACCAAGCCGCCCTCAAGCAAGGTAGCGCGCTCGTTCACGCCTCGCCCCCATTCGACTTGGCGGGGCCCACGCCGCCACCATCCCAGCTTTGCAGCGGGTGGGTGCGTGCATCGATGCCGTGCCGCTGCAGTGCCTGGCGCACGCCCTGCAGGCGCCGCACGGCCGGGTCGCCGCGGCGCTGCGCCACCAGCACGGTGAGGATCTCGATCACGGTGAGGTGCGTGAGGTAGGCATCGATGCCGACGTGCATCACCGCGTCGTCGGGCACGCTCAAGGCCAGCAGCATGTCGGCGCGTTCGGCCAGCGCGGTGCCCGGCCGCGTGAGCGCCACGGCGCGCGCGCCCTGGGCGCGCGCGATGTCGACCGCGTCGAGCAATGACGGCATGCCGCCGACGTGCGAGATCGCGATCACCACGCCGTCAGGCCCCTGCGCGGCGGCGGCCACCTGCTGCAGGTGATAGTCGGACCACGCGTTGGCCGAAATGCCGAGCCTGAAGAGCCGCGCCTGCAGGTCCTGCGCCATGAACCACGAGGTGGCGCCGGCACCGTACAGGTCGACGTGGCGTGCCGCAGCGATGGCGCTGACGGCTGCGTCGAGCGCGGCCATGTCGAGCTGCGTGCGCACACCGGCCACCGACGCGGCGGCGCTGCGCGACACCTTGGCGACAACCTCGTCGGCCGTGTCTTCGATGTTGACGCGCCGATGCAGCGGCGAGCCGCCGAGCGCCAGCGTGTGCGCGAGCGCGAGTTTGAATTCGCGCAGGCCGGCGAAGCCCAGGTCGCGGCAGGCGCGCATCACGGTCGGCACCGAGCTGCCGGCGCGCAGGGCCAGCGACTCGAAGCTTTCTTCGAGTACGCGGTCGGGGTCTTCGAGGATCAGGTCGAGGATCGCGCGCCGCGCGGCCGGCGCCGTGGCACGGACCTCGGTGACCCGCTGCAGCAGATCGTGGTTCATCAATGCGCTTTCAGAAATGCATGACCACCGCGTCGCTGACACGGTAGTCGTCTTCGACCATCGGCATCCAGTGCCATTTGTCGAAGGTGGTGCAAGGGTGCGAGATGCCGAGGCCGACGCGGTCGCCGACGGCGGGTGCGAGCGATGCATCAGCAGCATCCCAGCGCAGGTAGGCGTGCTGGTCGTTCAGGCCGGTGATCTTCCAGCTCGGCGGCACGGCGCTGGCCGCGAGCGCGCCGCGCGCCGCGCGTGCGATCGGCACCGGCAGGTCCAGGTCGAACGAAAGGTCGCGCTTGCCGACGGCCAGGATCGCAAGCCCCGGCTCGGGCTGCGATTGCACCAGCGCCCACACCTCCATGGCAGGGCGCAGGCTGTCACCGCAGCCGCAGCGCGTTTCGACCACGCTGACCATGCGCTTGTAGAAGCCATGGTCGTGCGTGACGTAGCAGCCCGAGCGCAACAGGCCGCGCACCGGGCGCCCGAGCGCGGGCTTGAGGCGACCGGCCACCAGATCGAAGATCGCGGAGCCGCCGGCCGAGACCAGCACTTCGTCGGTGTCGAACAGGCCGTGTTCGTCGCAATGGCGCGCGACCGCTTCGACGCGGTCCATCAGCGCCTTGGCATACGGTTCATCGGCCTCGCTCGTGCCCTTGGCGCCCAGGCCTTCGTAGGCTTCGATGCCCACCAGCCGCACTGCCGTGCTCGCATGCAGGCGCGTGGCGAGGGCGACGGCCTCTTCGTGGTTGCGGCAGCCGCTGCGGGCTCCGGCGACACCGATCTCGAGCATCGCTTCGAAGGGCAGGCTGCCGCCGTGGCCGTGCGCCCACACCTCGATCAGCGCCAGCTGCGCGAGCGAGTCGACGAGGAACACCACGCGCAGGTCGGCATGCGCGCACAGCAGCGACTGGATGCCGGCCAGGTCGGCATCGCTGACCACCTGGTTGGCGATCAAGGTGCGGCGCGCGCCGGCAGCCACGCCGATCGCCAGCTGCGTGACGGTCGCGAAGGTCAGGCCCCAGGCGCCGGCCGCGAGCTGGCGCTTGAAAAGCTGCGGCGACATCGTCGTCTTGCCATGCGGCGCGAGGTCGATGCCCCACTGCTGCGCCTGCGTCTGCATCCAGGCGAGGTTGTGCTCGACGGCGGCCCGCTTGAGCAGCGCCAGCGGCAAGGGCAGGTCGCCGGCCAGCACGTTCCAGCCTTCGCGGCCGACCTCGCTGCGGCGCAGCGCAGCGTGTGTGTGGGGGAAGCCTTTGAAGCCGGGGCCGATCAAGGGATCGAGGAAAGGGTCGAGAAAGGGGTCGTGGGTCATGGTGCGGGGGTGTCCAGCAAGTCCTTGCGGATGCAGGCCGTGAATCGGCCCGGACTGTATTCGTCGGGAGTGGGGACGGTCAGCGCACACGCCTCGATCGCATGCGGGCAGCGCGTGCGGAACACGCAGCCCGAGGGCGGCGACATGGGGCTCGGGATGTCGCCCTTCAGCGGCACGGCGGTGCTCACGATCAGCGGATCGGGTTTGGGGCTCGCGGCCAGCAGCGCCTGCGTGTACGGGTGCAGCGGGCGCTCGAACAGCTCGGCCGTGGGCGCCACCTCCATCACGCGGCCGAGGTAGAGCACGACGACGCGGTCGCACAGGTACTCGACCACATCGAGGTCGTGCGAGATGAAGAGCATGGTCAGGTTCAGCCGCTCGCGCAGATCGGCCAGCAGGTTGATCACCTGCGCCTGGATCGACACGTCGAGCGCCGACAGCGGCTCGTCGGCGACGATGAACTCGGGCTCGACCGCCAGCGCGCGCGCAATGCCGATGCGCTGCCGCTGGCCGCCGGAGAATTCGTGCGGGAAGCGGCTCGCATGCTCAGCGCGCAGCCCCACCAGGTCGAGCAGCTCGGCGATGCGTTCCTTGCGCCGGCCCTTCGCGAGACCGTGCGTGGACAGCGCCTCATCGAGGATCGCGCTGATGCGCATCTTCGGGTTCAAGCTCGCATACGGGTCCTGAAAGATGATCTGCAGCTTGCTGCGCAGCCGGCGCATGCGCTCGGCCGACAGCGCACCCAAGTCATCACCGCGGTACAGCACCTGGCCGTCGGTGCGCTCGATCAAACGCAGCACGGTGCGGCCGATGGTGGTCTTGCCCGAGCCGGATTCGCCGACCAGGCCGAGGGTCTCGCCGGCGTGGATCGCAAATGAGACATCGTCGACTGCGCGCACCGGTTTGTCGGTGTGGCCGAAATAGCGCTTGAGGTTGCGCACCTCGATCAATGGAGCGTCGGTACTCATGCGGCAGTCCTCTCAACCGACGGCACGCGGATGCAGCGGGCTTGTCGCAGGTCACCGGTGGTCACCAGCGGCGGCACCGCTTGCGCGCACGCCGGGATCGCCTGATCACAGCGCGGCTCGAAGGCACAGCCGGGCGGTGGCGACAGCAGGCTCGACACCTGCCCGCGGATCGCGAACAACCGCTTTGGCCTCGGCTGCCCCGCCGCATGCGCCTTGCCGGGCAGGCAGGCCAGCAGCCCTTGCGTGTACGGATGCGCCGGCGTCGCGAACAGCGGCCGCACCGGTGCGGCCTCGACCACGCGGCCGGCATACAGCACCACCACGTCATCCGCATGGTGCGCGACGACGCCGAGGTTGTGCGTGATGAACAGGATGCTCATGCCGGTCTCGGCCTGCAGCCGGCGCATCAGCACCAGGATCTGCGCCTGGATCGTCACGTCGAGCGCGGTGGTCGGCTCGTCTGCTATCAGGAGGGTCGGATCGCAGGCCATTGCCAGCGCGATCATCACCCGCTGGCGCATGCCGCCCGACAGCTGGTGCGGGTACTCGTGCAGGCGCTGCGCGGCGGCGGGGATCTCCACGAGATCCAGCATGCGCTTCGCGTGCGCCAGCGCCGCGGCGCGGCCCAGCCCCTTGTGCAGCCGCACGCTTTCGGCGATCTGCTCGCCCACCGTGAACACCGGGTTCAGGCTGGTCATCGGCTCCTGGAAGATCATCGCCAGCTCGTTGCCGCGCAGCCGGCGCATCTGCGCATCGGGCAGCGTCAACAGGTCGACCTCGCGGCCGGCGCGCGTGACGAAGCGGGCCTGGCCTTCGACCTGCGCGCGGGCGGTCTTGGGCAACAGGCGCATCAGCGTCAGGCTGGTGACCGACTTGCCGGAGCCGGACTCGCCGACGATGGCCGTGGTCTTGCCGGGCGCGATGCTGAAGCTGACGTCGGCGACCGAGCGCACCAGGCCGTCTTCGGTCGGGAAGCAGGTGCTGAGGCCGGTGACGGTGAGGCGTGGCGCACTCATAGAGTCTTCTTCAACTTCGGGTCCAACAGGTCGCGCACACCGTCGCCAAGGATCTGCAGCGACAGTGCGGTCAAGATGATCGCGAGCCCCGGGAACAGCACGACCCAGAACGCCTTGTCGGCGTACTGCTGGCTGCCGGCCACCATCGTGCCCCAGGTGGGGATCTCGGACGGCACGCCGACGCCGAGGAAGGACAAGCCCGCCTCGGCCAGGATCGCGTACGCAAAGATGAACGACACCTGCACCAGGATCGGCGACAGCAGGTTGGGCAAGATGTGGCGCCACAAGATGCGCGAGGTGCGCACGCCAAGCGCTCGCACCGCTTCGACGAACAGCAGCTCGCGCACCACCAGCGTCGACGCGCGCACCACGCGCGCGACGCGCGGCGTGTAGACCAGCACCAGCGCCAGCACCACGTTGAGCAGCGAAGGGCCGAGGATGGCGACAAGCGCGATCGCCAGCAGGATGTCGGGGAAGGACATCATCGCGTCGACCACGCGCATCAGCGGCGCATCGAGCCGCCGGAAGAACCCGGCGACGAGGCCAAGCGCCGTGCCGGCAATCACCGAGCCCAGCGCCGTGAGCGCCGCGATGGTGAGCGAGTAGCGCGCGCCGTGCACGATGCGCGAGTACATGTCGCGACCGAGCTCGTCGGTGCCCAGCAGGTGCTCGGCGCTCGGGCCCTTCAGGCGATCGAGCACTGCCGTGTCGTTGGGGTCGGCCGACGCGAACCAGGGCGCGCCGAGTGCGAGCCCCGCGATCACGATCAGCACGAGGGCCGACAGCATCACGATGCGGCGGTGCATCAGCTGGCGCAGCAGGCGGGGGAGTCTCATAGCTTCACGCGCGGGTCGACGGCCACGTACAGCAGATCGATCGAAAAGTTGATCAGCACATAGATCGCCGCGACGACGAGCAGCGCGCCCTGGATCACCGGGTAGTCGCGCCGCAGCACCGCGCTCACCACGAGGTTGCCGATGCCGGGCAGGCCGAACACCGTCTCGGTGACGACGGCGCCGCCGATCATCAGCGCGACCGTGAGGCCGAGCACGGTGACGATGGGCACCAGCGCGTTGCGCAGCGCATGCTTGAGCACGACGCTGCTTTCAGGCAGGCCCTTGGAGCGGGCGGTGCGCACATAGTCTTCGCCGAGCACGTCGAGCATCGACGCGCGTGTGAAACGGATGATCAGCGCCGAGTTGAGCACCCCCAGCACCGCGGCCGGCAGCATCAGCGCATGCAATCGCTCAGTGATCGACGCACCGGGGGCGCCGTAGCCCGACACCGGAAACCAGCCGAGCGACACCGCGAAGAGCTGGATCAACACGATGCCAAACCAGAAGCTCGGAATGCTCGCACCCAGCATCGCAACGCCGGTGAACAGCTGGTCGACCCAGCGGCCGCGGTACACCGCCGAGACGATGCCGCAGGGGATGCCGATCACCGCCGCAATCGCCACCGCCATCAAGGCCAGCAGCGTGGTCGGCTCGGCCCGCTCCCACAGCGCCTGCGTGACCGGGCGCTGCAGAAAGATCGACTGGCCGAGGTTGCCCTGCACGACCTCGCGCAGCCAGTAGCCGAACTGCACCGGCAGGGGCTTGTCGAGGCCGTATTCCTTCTGCACGCGAGCAATGTCGTCGGCCGTGGCCTGGTCGCCCAGCAGCACCGAGATCGGGTCGCCCGACGCGGCACGCGTCAACACGAACACGATCACCGCAACGATGGCGAGCACCACCAGCATGCCCGCGATGCGAGAGGCCAGGTAGCGATACACAGGGGGCGGCCCACTCATCGTCCGATGCTCACGTCGAAAACTCGATCGCGGCCGCGCTGCCCACCGGCACGTAGCGCCCGGTGAAGCGGATGTCGTTCTTCAGCACCTCGAAGATCGTCACGTTGTCGCCTTGCTTGTTGTGGCAGACGTAGAGAAACCTGCCGCTGGGGTCGAGCGTGCAGCTGCGCGGGTAGTTGCCTCGGGTCCATTCTTCTCGCACCAGCGTGGGTTCGCCCGTGCGCTGGTTGATGCTGAACAGCGAGATGGAATCGTGCAAGCGGTTCAACGACACGAAGTGCCGGCCGCCCGGCAGCATGCGGATGCCCGACGCATAGCTGGTGCCCTTGAATCCGGGCGGCAACGCAGAGGTTTCGCTGACCAGAGTCAGCGCGCCGGTGGCGCCGTCGTAGCGCATGAAGGCGATCGTGGAGGCCTCTTCATTCACGAGGTAGAACCACGTGCCGTTCGGATGAAAGCAGAAGTGGCGCGCGCCCGAGCTTTCCGACACGGCCAAGCTGCGGGGCTGGCTCAGCACGCCGGTGCCGCGGTCGAAGCGGTAGGAGATGACGCGGTCCAGCCCCAGGTCTGCCACCAGCACGAAGTTGCCGGCGGGGTCGCTCTGCACCATGTGGGCGTGCGGGCCGTCGTGGTCGCTGGTGGCAAAGCCCTCGTGCGAGCGTGCCGCCGCAGGCACGGCATCCGCGCCGGGTTTGCACGGCACGCTGCCGCAGGCGTCAGCGTTCTTGTAGACGACGGCGGGGCGGTCGGCGTCGAAGCTGCCGTCTGCACGCAACGCGATCACGCTGACGTCGCCGCTCACATAGTTGGCGGTGAACAGGAAGCGGCCGTCTGGGTGCACGCTGACGAATGCGGGCGCCTTGCCGCCGCACGCCGCCTCGCCCATGAACGACAACGCGCCATCCGCACCGATGCGGTAGGCCGACACCGAGCCGGTGCTGTCCGGCCCGGTCATCGCGTCGAACTCGTTGGCGGCATACAGCATGCGGACCGAAGGATGGCGCGCCAACGATGCCGGATTGCGCAGCTTGCTCGCTGCGTCGCCCGTGTTGAGCACGGCGACCGGCGCGCCGGGGATGGGCGTGAGGGCTCCTGTCTTTCCGTTCACCACGAACTGGTGCACACCCAAGCCGCGGCCACCCCGCCAGGGCTTGCCGCCATCGGTATAGGTGCCCACGTAGGCATACACCGCGCCGTTTGAAGCGGCGCTTGCAGGCAACGAGGTCATGCCCAGCGCTCCCAGGCCGGAAGCGAACGCGGTGGCTTTGAGAAACTGGCGGCGACCGGTACCGGCTTCGGAGGCGCAGGGCGATTCAGGGGCAATGGCAGTCGAGGGCATGGCATCTCCCGGGGGTTGAGGAGCATCACGAAACCGATGCGCAAGGCGCTCAGCGCCTACTTCTTGAAGCCGGTGTTCCAGAAGAACGGCCAGGTCGACGGCACGTAGCCTTCGAGCGCCGGGCTCTTCGCCGACAGGCTCGCGAACTTGCCGACGTTGATGTACGGCACCTCGTCGTACACGACCTGCTGCACCTTGCCCCACAGCGCACCGCGCTTGGCCGGGTCGCTCTGCTGGTTGAACGCAGTCAGCGCGGCCTGCTTGGCCGGGCTGCTCCACCAGCCGGGTGCCCCGTCGCCGAGCTGCGGCGGCGAGAGCATGGGCTCGGGGAACTGGCCGCTGTGGGTGATGTAGATGTCCCACAGTTTCGAGTCGTTGCGGCGCTGGACCAGCGTGGCCCAGTCGACCACGTTCAGCTCGACCTTGAAGCCGGCTCGCTTGAGCTGCTCGGCCATCAGCAGCGCCATGTTGTAGTGGAAGTCGTACTGGCGGCTCGTGAGCACGCGGATGGGTTCGCCCTTGTAGCCGGCCTTCTCGGCTGCGGCCTTGGCCTTCGCGGCATTGCGCTGGTTGTACTGGTCGGCGCCGGCAGTCGAGTAGTACGGCGAGCCCTTCGGGAAGTGGTTGGCTTCGGGCACGAAGAAGCGCGTGTCGCCGAAGCCGCCCGCGAGCATCTCGCCTTCGCCGATGGCGGTCTGGATCGCCTGGCGCATGGGGAGCGTGGCCGCCACGCCTTCCTTCGTGTTCAGCACCAGGTACGGGAAGCCGAACGACGGCGTGAGGATGGGCACGGTCTTGCCGCCCGACTTCTCGAGCCGCGCGAGCGCCTCGACCGGCAGCAGGTCGGCAAAGTCGTACTGCCCGGCGAGCGCGCCCTCGACCCGCGTGTTGGCACTGGGCACCGGCACGAAGCGCAGCTCTTCGATCAGCGCCTCGCGCTTGCCGCCGTAGCCGCTGGCCGGCTCCTTGCGCGCGCTGTACTTGTCGAAGCGGGTGAGCAGCACGTACTGGTCCGGCTTGCGCTCCTTGAAGCGGTAGGGGCCGGTGCCGACGAACTCTTTCAGCGGCTGGGCGATCGACTCCTTCGCCATGATGGCGGCCATGCCGCTGGGCAGCGCCAGCTGCGCCACCAGCGGTGCGTAAGGCCCCTTCAAGGCGATCTCGATGCCGAGCGCGCCCTTGGCCTGCAGGCTCTCAAGCTCCTTGGCCACGGCCTTGCCGCGCGGCGAGGTGTCCATCCAGCGCTGCAGGCTGGCGACGACGTCTTCGGCGTTGAGTTCGCGCCCGCTGTGCAGCATCACGCCCTTGCGCAGGGTGATGCTGTAGGTCTTGCCGTCGGCCGAGATTTTCGGCAGCGCTTCGGCCAGCATCGGCACCACGTTCCACTTGGCGTCGAAGGTGTAGAGCGGCTCATACACGTGCTGCATGATCGTGCCGACCAGATCGGCAGTCGACGCCATCGGGTCCAGCGTCAGCGGCTCGGCAACCATCGCAAGCGTTGCGTAATTGCGCGGGGCCTGTGCCTGTGCAACGCCCATGGCGCAGAACAGGCATGTGGCCAGCCCGAGTGCGGCGGGCAGCTTGAGCAGGGTGCGGCGGGGGAGCGTGTGGGGGCGGGACATGGCGGATCTCCAAAGATCGGGGACGGCTGAAATATGAAAGTATTTTTCATAACGACGCGACTATGGAGCAAAGATCGCGCCAAATAATCGGGGTTTTCCCGTGAAGCCACGGTGTTGACTGAAATACTATTTCACATCTATGGTGCGAGCCCGCACTGTTTGCGTTCCTTCAAGGAGATCTCATGCCCCTCGACTACCTCGGCGCCCCGCCGGTGGCCTCTGACCGCCAGGCGCGGCCTTTTTCACCGGCCGTGCGCGCCGGTGACTTCATCTATGTGTCGGGCCAGGTGCCTGCGAATGCCGACGGCGAGATCGTGGCCGGAGGCATCGAGGCGCAGACGCGCCAGGTGATGGAAAACCTGAAGGCCGTGCTGGCGATGGCCGGCGCGACTTTCGACGACGTGTGCAAGAGCACCTGCTGGCTGCAGGACGCGCGCGACTTCGGCGCGTTCAACCGCGTCTACATGAGCTACTTCCCGAACGGCAAGCCGGCGCGCTCGACCACCGAGGCGCGGCTGATGGTGGATGCGAAGGTCGAGATCGACGTCATCGCCTACAAGCCGAAGGGCTGAGCGGGCGAGGCCTGCTTGAGGCTGCGCGCAGCGGGGTGACCCGCGTCGCGGCCCAGTGCTTGCTCGTCTGGCGCGGCATTCCCTGTGGCAGGGAGCAGCGCGGCGTGGCTGTTCGTTCGAGGCAGCAGCTCTCTCGCGCTCACCTTTTGAGAAGCGAAGCACCCCGAACAATGAAATCCGTTCGGGCTGAGCTTGTCGAAGCCTGGTTCGCACGCTCCCCGTTCGGGCTGAGCTTGTCGAAGCCTGGTTCGCACGCTCCCCGTTCGGGCTGAGCTTGTCGAAGCCTCGTTCGCGTACCACCCCAACCCGTTCGGGCTGACCCTTCGACGGGCTCAGCCCGAACGGATGTGGTAGTGGCACGCGAAACGGGTGGGGGTACGCGAGCCAGGCTTCGACAGGCTCAGCCCGAACGGTGGGTGGTGCCCGAACGGGTGGGGCCAGGTGGGGTGGAGTGGTGAACAGAAGGTGGCTGCGGTATGTCACCCATCAAGCACGCTCATGTGTGCCGCACGCAAAAGACAGAACCAACAGAGAGCCCCGCGCAATCCAACTCAAGACGCCGCGGCCTCAGCCAGCAAAGCTTCCACCTGCCCCCGACTCGGCATACCAGCAATCGCACCGCGCCCCGTCACCGACAGCGCCGCAGCCGCATTCGCCCAGCACATCGCGTCAGGCACCGCCAGCCCGCGTGCCAACGCGGCCGACAGCGCCCCCGTGAAGGTGTCGCCGGCACCGATGGTGTCGACCACGGCCATACGCCGGCCCGCCAGGCCTTGCACCGCCTGGCCAGAAACGTAGAGCGCACAGCCCTCAGCACCGAGCGTGACCAGCACCGCCCCCACCCCGCGCGCCAGCAGCGACTGCGCGGCCGCGTCGATCGACGCATCACCCGCCATGCCGGCGACCGCCCGCACCTCGCTCTCGTTGGGCGTCAGCACATCGACCAGGCACAGCAGCGCATCCGGCAACAGACAGGCGGGCGCCGGGTTCAACACCGTGATAGCACCATGCGCACGCGCGATCCGAAATGCCTCGTGCGTGGCCGCGAGCGGCACCTCGCAGGGCGCCATCACCACGCGGCACGATGCGAGCGTCTCGCTCGCGGCCTGCGCGTGACGCGCCGACAGCCCCGCACCGGCGCCCGGAAACACGGCAATGCTGTTGTCGCCGTCTTCGAACACGAGAATCTGCGCGGTGCCGCTGCGCTCGTCGTCCGCTTGCTCCACGTGGCGCGTGTCGACGTGCTCCGCGTGCCAGAGCTCGAACGCCATGCGGCCGAAATCGTCGCGGCCCACACGTGCCACCACCGCCACTTGCGCACCTTGCCGAGCCGCGGCGACAGCCGCGTTCGACCCCTTCCCACCGGGGCTGATGTCGAAGTGGCTGGCCAGCAGCGTCTCGCCGCGCGCCAGCGGGCGCGGCACGCGCGAGATCAGGTCCACGTTCCAGCTCGCGATGCAGACGACGTCGACCATGTTTGTGCCCGCGCCGAACTCAGGCGATGCGCTGGCCGCCGTCGGCGCTGAACCAATGCAGCTGGTCGATGCGCGGGCGCAAGGCGATGGCCGCTCCCGGCCGCGCGCTGACGCGGTCGTGCACCATCGCGAGCAAGGGGCTGTCGCCCAGCCGGCACGACAGCATCGTGTCGGCGCCGGCAAACTCGACCACCTCCAGCGTGACGTTCCAGGCACCCGCAGTGCCCACCGGCACGATCTCGAGATGCTCCGGCCGCACGCCGACCACGCACTCGGCGGGCACGGCCGGTGGCACCACATCCAGCATCGCGCCGCCTGCGAGCGCCAAGCCGCGATCGGTGCGGCGGCCGGGCATCAGGTTCATCGCCGGCGAGCCGATGAAGGTGGCGACGAAGGTGTTGACCGGGCGGTCGTACAACTCGGCGGGCGTGCCGGTCTGCTCAACGGCACCGTCGCGCAGCACGACGATGCGGTCGGCCATCGTCATCGCCTCGATCTGGTCGTGCGTGACGTAGATGGACGTGGCGTTCAGGCGCTGGTGCAGCGCGCGGATCTCGGTACGCATCTGCACGCGCAACTTCGCATCGAGGTTCGACAGCGGCTCGTCGAAGAGAAACACCGCCGGGTCGCGCGCCATGGCCCGCCCCATCGCCACGCGTTGCCGCTGCCCGCCCGAGAGCTGGCGCGGATAGCGGTCGAGCAGTTTGTCGAGGCCGAGGATCTTCGCGGCCCGGCTGACCTTTTCGCTGATCACGCTGGGCGGCGCCTTGCCGATCATCAAGCCGAAGCCCATGTTCTGGCTGACCGTCATGTGCGGATACAAGGCGTAGGTCTGGAACACCATCGCCACGTCGCGCTCCTTGGGCGGCAGTGCGTTGACCACGCGCCCGCCGATCGAGATGTCGCCGCTGGTGGGGGCGTCGAGGCCGGCCACCATGCGCAGCAACGTTGACTTGCCGCAGCCGCTGGGGCCGACGAAGACGACGAACTCGGCGTCGCCGATCTCGATGTCGATGTCGCGTATGACGCGCACGTCGCCGAAGTCTTTGCGGATCTTGCTCAGCTGGATCGAAGCCATGGGTCAGCCACCTTTGACGCCGCCGGCAGTCAGCCCGCCGGCAATTTCTTTCTGGATCACGAGGGTCAGCAACAGCACCGGGGCGGTGACCAGCAGCGCGGCGGCGGCCAGCGGCCCCCAGGCGATCTGCTCGAAGGTCAGCACGTTGTAGATGGCCACCGGCAAGGTGCGCGTGGCCCGGCCCGCGAGCACCGCGCCGAAGACGAAGTTGTTCCACGAAAAGATGAACGCGAGGATGGCCGCCACGGTGATGCCGGGGCGCGCCAGCGGCAGCGCGACGTGGCGAAAGCGCTGCCACGTGGAGCAGCCGTCCATGAACGCCGCCTCTTCCAGTTCGCCCGGCAGCGTCTCGAAGTAGCCGGAGACGATGTAGGCGATGACGGGCAGCGTGATCACCATGTGCGTGATCACGACGGATGTCAGGGTGCCGGTCAGGCCGATCGCCTGGAAGAGCGTGAACAGCGGGATCAGGAAGCTGATGGCCGGCGTCATGCGCGCGATGAGGATCACGAGCAGCAGCTTGCGCGCCTTCAGCCGCGCGATGCCGTAGGCCGCGGGCACGCCCAGTGCCAGCGCGATCAGCGTGGCCAGGCCCGACACGACGATGCTGTTGAGCAGATAGCTCAGGAACGGCGTCTGCTCGAACACCGCGCGAAAGTTGGCGAGCGTTGCGCTGCTCGGGATGAACACCGGCGGGTAGGCCAGGTTGTCGGTCTCGGTCTTCAGCGAGAGCGACAGCATCCACAGGAACACCGACGCCGCCGGCGACACGAGCACGAACACCACGAAGGCCAGGCCGATTCGGTCGAGGAGCTTCTTCATGAGTCGTTCCACTTCGAACGCTCGCGCATCCAGAAGAGCATCAACGAGAGCGCCACCACGATCACGAAGAACACGACGACGACTGCCGAGGCCTTGCCCACCTGGTAGAACGAAAAGGCCTGCAGGTACAGGTAGAGGTTGATCGTCTCGGACGCGGTGCCGGGGCCGCCCTGGGTGATGACGTAGATGGTGTCGAAGGTCTTGAGCGCATCGATGAGGCGCACCACTGCGGCGATCATGATGAAGGGCCGGATCATCGGCAGCGTGATGTAGCGAAAGGTCTGCCATCGGCTCGCGCCCTCCATGTAGGCGGCCTCGAACGGGTCGGCGGGCATCGAGGCCAGGCCGCCGAGCACGATGAGCATCACCAGCGGCGTCCACTGCCAGATGTCCACCATCACGAGGCAGGGGATGGCCAGGCCCGGCGAGTACACCCACTCCGAAGGCGCGATGCCCACGAGCGACAGCAGGTAGTTCAGCACGCCCTGCTGCGGGTGGAACATCATGGTCCACACCAGGGCAATGGCGACCGGCGTGGCCATCATCGGCAGCGTGAACAGGCTGCGTGCGAAGCCGCGCAGCGGAAACTTCTGGTTGAACACCAGCGCGGCCACGGTGCCCAGCAGCAGCGGCCCGATCACCGCCAGCAGGGTGAAGAAGAGCGTGTGGCCGATCGCCTCGATGAAGCGGCGGTCGGTCAGCAATGCGACGTAGTTGCCCAGGCCGGTGAATGTGCTCGCCGAGCCGATCTTCCAGTCGAACAGGCTCATCCACAGCGTGAACGCCCATGGGAACGCGATGATGGCCGTGATGGCGATCAGTGCGGGAGCGATGAACCAGTACAGCGCCTGGCGTTTGGCGTGAAGCATGGCAAGACCCTGATGGGCCTGCTCGCCGAAACGAGCAGGCTGCAGTCGAACGGCCGTGAAACCTCTCGGCTTCTCAGGCCCTGCCTTCGCTCTTGTTCAGCACCGGTTGGAACTCGGCGGTGGCCTTCTTCATTTCAGCAGCCACGTCGGACCCGGTCAGGATGTTGTTCAACGCAATGCCGAAGGTGTCTCGAAACTCGCTGACGGGCTCGATCACCGGCAGCCCGGGGCGTGAGATGGGCAGCGATTCGGACACGGCCTCCAGCCACGACGCGGGCAGCTTCTGGGCGGCGAGCGCCTTCTTGTCGGCATAGGCCGAGCTGCGCACCGGTGCGCCATGCCCGTCGACCAGCATGCGCAGCTGCATCAGCCTGCCGGTGGCCCATTGCACGTAGTACCAGGCCGGCCCCTTCTTGGTGGTGAAGGCGGACACGCCGACGCCGTCGCCGAACATCGAGACCACGTGCGCCTTGGGGCCCGCGGGAATCACGCCATAGCCCACCTTGCCCACGACCTTGGATTTGCTCGCGTCTTCGAGCGGCAACGCGAAGCCGCTGCCGTCGATCCACATCGCCGCCTTGCCCTGCAGGAAGAGGCTCTGCGATTCGTTCCAGTTGAAGCCCGCGATGCCGGCCGGCCCGTTGCCCTTCAGCAGGTCGCGGTACAAGGTGGCAGAGGCGATCGCTTCGGGGCCGTCGGTCAGCAGCTTGCCCGATGCGTCGGTGAAGCTGCCGCCGTAGCCGAGGAAGAAGGTGCTCCACAGCGGAACGTTGGCGTTCTTCAAGCCGCGGCCGACCATGCCGAACACACCCTTGGCCGGGTCGTGCAAGGCCTTCGCGGCCGCGAGAACGTCGGCCAAGCTCTTCGGGTAGGCGATGCCCTTGGCCGCGAACAACTCCTTGTTCCAGTACAGCAGCCACGGGTCGAGGTTCAAGGGCAGGCTGTCGATGCGCCCGTCGGACTGGGTCGCGTAGAACATGCCGCCGGCGGCGAAGTCCTTGAGGTCGAAATCGGCCGCGGCCTGGCTTGCGAAGTAGGGGCGCAGGTCTTCGAGCCACTTGCCGCGTGCGAACTGGCGCTTCTGCACGTGGTACGACAGGTGGATCACGTCGAAGCTCGTCTTGCCCGAGTTGAACTCGATCACCGCCTTCTGCCGCGACTGCTGCTCGGGCACCTGCTCGGAGCCGACCGTGATGCCGGTCAGCTGCTCGAATTCTTTCTGGTACTTCTGCAGCAGCTCGGCGCGCGGGCTTTTGACGAGGTGCACTTCGATGCTCTGCCCTGAGTAGCGCTTCCAGTCCAGCGCGGGCTGCGCCAATGATGGCGGCAGCATGGACGCGAGGCCGAGGCCGCCGGCGCCTTGGAGAACGGCACGGCGCCGCCTGTCGATGGATTGAGTCATGGTGTGTCTCCTGTCTGTTGTCGTGGATGGTGCGGCTCGTGCGGCTCGCTTCAATCGGAATCGCGGCCGATGCCGAAGGCGCGCAATTGCGCCGAAAGGGTCTCGAAGGCCGGCTCGCCCAGCGCCACCAGCGGCGGCCTGACGCGCAGCCAGCCCTTGTCGCCCGACAGCAAGGCCATGGTGCCCTTGAGCGCCGGCGTCAGCGCGTAGCCGCCGAGCAGGGCCAAGAGGCGCGTCACGCGATCGAGGTCTTGTGCAGTACCGGGCGCATCGGGTTGCGTGACCAGGCGGTGAACGAGACGCGGCATGAAGTTCGCCAGGCCGCTGATGGCGCCCGTGCTGCCGCGCCGGCCCAGTTCGGCCAGGTCGAGTTCGTTGCCGACATAGACCGTCAGCTCGCGCATGAAGCGCTCGGCCAGTGCGAGCGAATGGGCCCGCTCGCAACTGCTGTCTTTGATGCCGACGATGGTCTGCGGGTACAGCGCTTTCAGCGTCTCGATCACGTGGTGAGACAGCCCGATGCCGGCCACCTGCGGGATGTGATACAGGTACAGCCGCAACCGGTCGTCGGCCGCAGCGTCGATGACGTAGCGGTAGGCATCGACGATGCCCTGGTCGGAGACGCCCTTCAGAAAGAACGGCGGCAGCATCAGGCAACCATGGGCGCCGATGTCGAGCGCATGGCGCGTGAGGGCCAGCGTCTCCGGCAGCGCTGCGCAGCTGGTCGACACGATGATCTGCGCAGGCGGCACGCCGCCGTTCACGAGCGCGTCGACGGCGCTGCGCCGCTCATCCAGAGAGAACGACGGGCCTTCGCCGGTGGTGCCGAACGGCGTCACGCCGCCGCAGCCGGCTTCGAGCAACGCGCGTGCGTGCGACGCGAAGCGCGCGTGGTCGATTTGCAGGTCGGCATGCAGCGGCGTCAGCAGCGCCGGCCAGATGCCGCGAAAGGACGTGGCAGAAGCGGGTTGGGTCATCACAGGTTCTCCGGGGACCACGGCAAGGCAGGCCGCGGCAGGCCGAGCACGCGGCGATGCGCGCTCTCGATGTGGTGGGTGAGCCGCTGCGCCACGGCCTGCGGATCGCGGCGCTTGAGCGCGTCGATGAACCACAGGTGCTCTTCCATCGCAGGCAGCAGCGCGTCGGGGGACAGGGCCGAGGCTTCGAGCTTGATGAGCCGCACGCGCAGGCTGTTGATCCGGTAGACGTCGGAGATCAGCTCGTTGCCGAGCGCGTCGATCATGAGGTCGTGCAGGCCCCAGTCGACCGTCGTAGCGTCGGCCAGCAGGTTGTCGTCGATGGTCGCGCTGCGTGCGCGGCGCACGATGCGCAGGTGAGCGTCTTCGATGGCGGCGAGGTCGGTGTCCGACACCGTGCTCGCGAAGCGGACAGCCGCCTCGCGCTCGAGCAGCAGGCGCAGCTGGAACGCGTTGTTGATGAGCTTGAGGTTGACGTGCGCGATCTGCAGGCCGCGCTGCGGCACGGTTCGCAGCAGGCCTTCGGCCTCCAGCCGCGGGATGAGTTCGCGCACCGCGCCGAGCGGCATGCTGAGCAGCTGCATCAGCTCGCGCTGCGAGATGAACTGGCCGGGGCGGATGTTGGCCTGGACGAGCTGCTGCTGAAAGTTCTCGTAGGCCTTGGCACGCAGGCTGGTCGACGGGGTGCGCGTGGAGCTGGCCATGGCCCGGTCTTCAGTTGCCCACGACCACGCGGCTGCGGAGCAGGCTGTTGCCGTACTTGCACGGCCGTTCGAAGTCGCCAGCCCTGCGGCCCGTGTCGGGGATCAGCAATGGAGGCGTGTTCTTCAGCATCGGTGGAATGTTGGTTTCCGCTTGACCGGCCCAGACGCACTGACATGTTAGTCAGCAACCAGTCATCCGGTCGCTCGGGGAAACCCTCCCGCGCCGCGCGGCTGCACGCCAAGCAGGCCCAGCTGGCAACAGAAGCCAGCGAAGCCCTGCTCGCGTCACGTAACCAGCGGTAAAGGGAAGCGCCCACTGAGGGCGGCGCAAGCGCGCCCAAAAGGCTGTGGCCTATCGACAGGCCGCATACATCGAACACCCGGCCGCTGCGGGGTGCCCCCTCTTCTGACGTGGCACATACACGGTACCGCCAAACAATTTCGCCAAGCGGCCGGCCGAAGTGGACGAGCGTGCCGCGCCGGGAGTCATCTTCAAAGGCGATGCACGCCGCAGACCGACGGCGACGCATCGACTTACAGCGTAAACATGGGAACCACGCAGCATGCGGACCTTGTTTCTGCCACGTCCCAGGAGGAGAGCCTATGAAACACCATGTGCTGCGCAGCTTGCGCAACGGTTCAATGTTGGGGCTGCACTGTGCCCTTGCAATCTTGCTGGCCGGATGCGGTTCCGGCGACGGAGGAAGTACCTCCACCGACAGCAACGCCACCAGTTCGAGCGACAGCGGCGACCGGTCGCGCGCCATGGCGGTCGGCGACCCCATCGGCATCGCCTTGACGCCCGTCCTTGCCACGGCGAGCGCGGCAGAGCGCGGCGACCTGGCGGCGCCTGCGGCCATCGACCACGATGACAACACCCGCTGGAGCAGCGGCTTCAGCGACGACCAGAACCTGACGCTGGACTTCGGCACCTCGGTGAGCGTGAGCCGCGTGCGCATCAACTGGGAACGCGCCCACGCCACCAAGTACCTGCTGCAGGTATCGAACGACAACTCGAACTGGACGACGATCAAGACCGTCGACAACAGCCAGGGCGGCATCGAAGACTGGACCGGCCTGAGCGGCCAGGGCCGCTTCCTGCGCGTGCAGGGCGTCACCCGCTCATCGCCGTACGGCTATTCGATCTTCGAGATCCAGGCCTTCAGCGGCTCGGTGCCGGCACCGGCACCGGCGCCCGCTCCAGCACCTGCTCCCGCCCCCGCGCCTGCGCCCGCACCGGCCCCCAGCCCTGCACCATCACCAGCACCAAGTCCGGCGCCTGCACCGGCACCGAGTCCGGCACCCGCACCGGCCCCGGCGCCCGCACCCAACGTGAGCCAACCCGGCGTCGCGATCAAGCCCGTGAAGGCCATCTCGTCGGCGCCGGAGAACGACGGCATGCCTGCCACGCTGACGATCGACGGCAACGCCGCGACACGCTGGGCCAGCAAGTTCGAAGACGGCGCCTGGATCCAGTACGACTTCGGTACCAAGACGCAGATCGGCTACATGAAGCTGGTCTGGGAGAACTCGTACGGCAAGGAATACGCGCTGCAGACCTCAGACGATGGCGTGACGTGGTCGCAGCTGCGCTACGTGACCGCCGGCAAGGGCGGCACCGAGGAGTTCTACAACCTCAACGCCAACACCCGCTTCGTGCGCCTGCAAGGCGTGGCCCGCGGCACCCAGTTCGGCTACTCGCTGTGGGAAGTGGAGTTCAAGACGCCGGGCACCGACAACACGATGCCCACGCTGGCCACCTCGCCGCTGAAGGCGCCGGGCAGCGGCAGCGGCCTCGCGCCCTTGCCCACGCAGGTGGAGCCGGTCGAGACGCTGCAGTTCACGCTGGCAGACGGCACGCTGGTCACCCGCTTCGGATTTGTCGGACGGGGTCGCCATGCCCGCGAGCGCGGCGAAGACTGGGCCGAGATCGGCTACGGCGTCAACGACACGGTCGACGCCGCCGGCAGGCCGGTGGACAAAGGGCCGGGCAACTACCTGAGCTTCGTGCCGAACTACTTCAAGAACCGCACCTGGGGCACCGAGTTCATCGACAACAGCAACGTCAAAGGGGTCACCAAGCCTACGGTGATCGTCAACCAGTATTTCCAGCAGGCGCAGAAGGGCGGCGGCCACTCCTTCTTCCGCCGCTTCGACAGCCCGGGTGTCACGGGATTTGGCTGGATGAGCCCCGGCGATCTGCTGGATGACACAACGTACACGGCAGGTTTCGGCGACGTCGCCCCCTGCCCTGTCGTGCCGAAACCACCCAATGGCGCGCTGCTCAAGCCCACCAGTGGGTACAACGGGATCATCGGCGCCAACGACGGCTGCAGCGTGGTTCTCGACAACTACCCCGGCCACACCGAGATCCTCCCCGATGCCAACGGCGTGCTCGTGCCCATCGGCAAGAACGTTGCCGCACGTTCGCTGAAGGCGGGCGATGTCATAGAGTTCACGGGTTCCTTCTTCTCCACCGCGGCAGCCATGGCAGCCGTTGGCGACAACGGGAACAAGCGCTACTACACCACCGAAGTGACCTACGTGATGGGCAAGGGCCTGCGGCCCTGGTACGGCGTGCAGCCACGGCTGATGAATGCGCCGTTGCCCGACGAGACCCTGCAAGGCGGCGTCGGTTCGGTGTCGTATGACTACGCCGACAACGGCACGTTCATGTTCCAGCAGCAGCAGAACAACATCGGCATGCAGAACATGCAGCGCTTCGTCGAAGGGCGCCGCGTGATCCACACCAACATGTTCACCGGCGAGCACAACGAACCGGGCAACGACCGCTTCGACGCGCTGATGGGTCTGCAGGGGCCGCGCTTCAACCAGTCGTCATGCTTCGGCTGCCACGTGAACAACGGCCGCAGCCCGGCCCCGGCAGCGCCCAACCAGCGGCTGGACACGATGTCGGTGCACACGGCGATGGTGAATGCCGCGGGCCAGCAGGTGCCCGATCCGCGCTACGGTGTGGCGGTGCAGATGAATGCCCGCGGCGCCAACGGCACGTTGCAGGATTGGGGCAACGGCGTGCGCGTCGCGAGCTTCGAGACCCAGACGGTGAAGCTGGCCGACGGCACCGCGGTGGAACTGCGCAAGCCCAAGCTGGCCTACGACGGCCCCGTGCCGCAGATCGCTTCGCTGCGTGCCGCGCAACCGATGCTCGGCACCGGCCTGCTCGAAGCCATCCCCGAAGCCGACATCCTGGCGCGTGCCCGCAGCACGCCCGACGAAGACGGCATCAAGGGCCAGGCGAACTTCGTGTTCGACCCGGAAACCGGTGACGTGCGCCTGGGCCGCTTCGGCTGGAAGGCGGGCAAGTTCAGCCTGCGCCACCAAGCTGCCTCAGCACTGCTGCAGGACATGTCGGTGACGACACCGGTCTACCCGAGCCGTGACTGCCTGGCCGGCCCGGCGACCTGCAAGTCGAAGACCGAGCGGGGCCTGTCGGAGGCCGACCTGTCGTCGGTCGCGCGCTACCTGCAGCTGCTGGCCGTTCCGGCACAGCGCAGCCTGGTGAGCGGCTTCCCGAAGGGTGTGGCTCCGTTGGCGGACCTCGACGTCGACCCGGTCAAGGTCGCAGCCGGCGGCAAGGTCTTCAAGGCACTGAACTGCTCGGGCTGCCACACGGCGGAGATGAAGACCGGCAACGGCCATCCGCTCGCCGAACTGCGCAACCAGACCATCAAGCCGTACACCGACCTGCTGCTGCATGACATGGGCCCGGGCCTGGCCGACGGCTACGTCGAAGGCCTGGCGGCCGGCAACCTGTGGCGCACCTCGCCGCTGTGGGGCATCGGCTACACCGACCGTGTGATGGGCACGGCGGGCAAGGTCGGCTACCTGCACGACGGACGTGCCCGCACGCTGACCGAAGCGGTGATGTGGCACGGCGGCGAAGCCGACAAGGCTCGCCAGCGCTTCACGGCGCTGTCAGCCGCGGATCGCCAGGCGCTGCTGGCCTTCCTGCAGTCGCTCTGATGGCCTGACAGCCGCAGGCCTCGTACCTGCGGTGCAAGGTGCTTCCCGGAACGAGCCCCGCTCGTCCGGGAAGCCGGCAACAGCGGATGGTGGTAGGTGGGCTCTGTCACTTTGCGGCCGGAGCCTCGTTTCGAGCGCGCGAGGGCCTGCCGCGCGCCAATTGCCCACGGCAAGAGTAGACATAGTGCGATCCAGCACGACAAGAACCCGAGCAATGCAAGTCTCGACGTTCACCGCGGTCTGTCTGACCATGGCGGCCGCGACCAACGCCAGTGCCGCCGGCGCGAGGCACGCCATTCACAAGCATCGAGGCCGAGAGCGGCACGATGAATGGTGCCACCGTGGTATCCCTGACATCGGCCCCGACCACGCGCTACTCCAGCCCCGAGCTGGAGGCATCGGGTTACGCCTACGTCGCGCTGACAGGCACCGGCCAGGAGGTCTGGTGGAACAACAACACCGGCAAGCCGTCAGCTTCGTCAACGTGCGCGTGAGCATTCCCGACGCGCCCACCGGCGGCGGCATCACGGCCACGCTCAACCTGTACGTCGACGGTGTGTCCGGCAGCACCTAAACGTCAACTCGCGGCAGAGCTGGATCTACGAGGGCGCGAGCGACCAGGATCCGTCCAAGGGGCGGTCGCGGGCTTTCTACGACGAGGCCGCCGCCTTCGTCACCGGCGCACCGATCCAATACATGAATGCCGGCCGAACTTCCTGTGCGCTTGAGATAGCAAGAAGGAGTTTCTATGCGGCGACCTTTGTAGGCAGGCAAGACTACGATGAGTAAAGCCATCGCTGTGCTCCACGGCGCGTTTGGTCGAGCTGCGGTCTATCACCTAGACCGCAGCCTTCTAAGCCATGCGCACCGCGAAGGGCACCTTCTCTTCCATGTCGGCGCTGCGCTGCCGGTATTGCGCATCAGTGACGAGACGCGGGTGATTGGTTCCGACATGGCTGGTTTAATCAATCCATGGCAGCCTCACAGCATGTCGGTCTCCGAGGGCGGCACAGGCGTCATTTGCCTGGTGCTCTATATCCGCCCGGAGTGGTCCCAGCACCTGTCCGAGAACTCGAAGTTCCAGGGCTTGCGATTCGGCAGAGCATTCATCGACCTGACCGAAGGCGCGCGCGCACTGGTCGACCGTATCGCCGCCGAGTTGCTCGGGGCGAACCATGCAAATCAAACCGAGCAGTTCGAGCGCGTGCTTTTCGAGCTGACGCAGACCTGCTTCGATTTGTCCTGGCGCGCGACTCCCCCGAGGCAACACCAGATCGGAATGACCGGTTGCTTTCGGGATTCGCGTATCTCGCGTTCACTTCGCCTCATGGCTGAATGCATCGATATGGGTGACAACCTTGTGCTCGAGAGCATCGCGCACCAGGCAGGCCTGTCACGACCGCACTTCTTCAAGCTCTTTCGCGAGCAGCTCGGCCTGACACCCAACATCTACCTGAACACCTTACGCATGGAACACGCCATCGAGCGGCTCACCGCGAGCCAGGACCAGATCACCACTATCGGACTGAACCTCGGTTTCTCATACCAGGCGAGCTTCAGCCGTTTCTTCGTCACCAACGGCGGCATTGCTCCGTCGGACTATCGGCGCGCGGCGGCCAGCGACCGGAGAGGCAAGAAAGGAGACAACACGGGTGAGTAAGGTCAACGCGTTCGTTCAGCGCCGCCCCGGGGTGGTCGCTGATCGTTGTTGTGCTGGCAGCGCTGTTGCTGTGGGCCGTCTTCGCACCATGGCCGGATGCACTCACCGACATGATCGACCGCAAGAAGATCTTCCTCAGCGCGTTGATTAGTGGCATCACGTTGGGCGGCTTGTACTTCCTCGTCGCCAGCGGCTTCACGTAGATCTTCGGCCTGATACACAACGTTAACCTCGCGCACGGTTCGCTGTATCTCGTGGGCGGTTAGGTCCGCTTCGAGATCTCGCAGCGGACAGGGTGTGGCGGCTCCCAGCTTCATCGGCGCGTTCGTCGTCACGGGGCTCGTGGGGGCGCTCCTGCAGGTGCTCTTTTTTCGATGCATGGAGGGCCAGGATCGTCGCAGCCGACCTGATGCTGTGGATCTTCGGTGGCGACTTCTACCAGACCCAGACGCTCGCATCCTTGGCCGGTCCGATCACGTTGCCGCTGGTAGCGGCCGTTCGCCTCCAAGATGAGGCGGCGAGCAAGCAATCGTGAAAGCATCGTCGTCAGACGCAGCACCTATAGCCCTGGGTCCGATTCGGACCTGTGGCGTTGGACGCCCAGCTATGGGACTGGGCGCGCCGCAACGAGCAAGCGAAGCGCTTGCTCGGCGCTCGCTGGTGCCGCTGCTCTGGGCGACCGCGTTTGCATTTGGCAACAACCAAACGAGACGCAAAGTTACGAAGAGCGGCGCCGTTTTTTGTAACGTTCGCAATTGATGTGCGTACATCAAATTTCTGACTCCACTCTCGCGAGATCACCATGTCGATTGACCTAGGCATCTTCAGACGTTCGGGGCCATTGCTGGTATTGGCACTTTTGCTGGCCTCGTGCGGGGGCAGCGGCAACGGCGACTCTCAAGCCAACCCTGACATCAGCCCAAGCGCCCGGGCAAGCCCCCTCAACGCCACTGTCGACCCGGCCGCCGGATTCGTCAACCTGTTCAACGGCCAGAACCTCGACGGCTGGTACACCTACACACCGTCGCAGGGCAAGAACAACGACACCGAGGGCGTGTTCAAAGCCGGCAACGGCGAACTCAAGATCCTCGACGTTCCGGTGACTGCCCAGAACCGCGACTTTGGCTATGTCGCCACCAACGCCGAGTACAGCAACTACGTCCTGAAGTTCGAGTACAAGTGGGGCACCAAGAAGTTTGCGCCGCGTACCAACGACAAACGAGACAGCGGTCTGCTGTACCACATGACCGGAGTCGATAAAGTCTGGCCAACCAGTGTCGAGAGCCAGGTGCAAGAGGGTGACACCGGCGACTACTTCTTGCTCGACGGACCACTGTACGACACCGAAACAACCCCCGACGGCAGGACCTATCAGGCCGGCGGTCAGCTTAAGCAGAACACCGGTGGAGTGGGCAAGAGCAGCACGCAAGACCTCCTCACAGGATGGAACGCGGTCGAGGTGGTCGTGCGTGGTGCAAGCAGCACCCATATTGTCAACGGTGTCGTCGTGAACCGCTCGTTCAAACAGACTTTGAACGGCAAGCCGCTCACCAGGGGGCGCATCGCCTTTCAGGCCGAAGGGGCCGAAATCACCTACCGCAACATCCAGATCAAGAAGCTGCCCGACGAAGCCTCTGTCCCGCGGGTGCTGGCCTTCTCCAAGACGGCGGGGTACCCCCACCCTTCGATTCCCGCGGCGCTTAACGCGATCGATCAACTGGGGGCAACCAGTGGCTTCACGGTCGACCGCTCCGAAGACGCCGCTGATTTCACCGATACCAACCTTGCCAACTACGACGCCGTCGTGTTCGTCTCCACCACCGGCGACTTCTTGAACGACGCGCAACAAGCCGCGCTGCAGCAGTACATACGCGGCGGCGGCGGCTATGCCGGCATTCACGCCGCGGCCGACGCTGAGTACGGTTGGGCGTGGTACGGCCAGCTCGTCGGTGCGTTTTTCGCCCGTCATCCGGCAATCCAACAAGCGACGATCAAGGTCGAAGACAAGAGCCATCCATCGACCGCGCACCTCGCCGATACATGGGTGCGCACCGACGAGTGGTACGACTTCCGCACCAACCCGCGGGGCAGTGTGAATGTCCTGTTGACCGTCGACGAGAGCACTTACATCGAGGGTGGCATGGGCGCAGACCATCCGATCTCCTGGTATCACGCGTTCGACGGCGGTCGGGCCTGGTACACCGGACTCGGGCACAACGACACTGCGTACGCCGAACCTTTGTTCCGGCAGCACCTGCTGGGCGGCATCCGGTACGCCATCGGAACCAAGACCACACCGCCGTCGTCTGTCGGCTTACCGCTGGATCGCAGCGGCTGGACGTTGACGGCCTCATCCGCGCAGCAACAGGCGGCCAACGCAATCGACGGCAACATCGGCACTCGATGGTCGTCGGGCAGCAAGCAGGCGCCCGGGATGTACTTCCAGGCCGATTTCGGCAAGCCACAAACGTTCAGCCGGATCGAGTTGGCCGTCGACGCGTCGCAGCCGCTCGACTACCCACGCAGCTACGCGGTGTACGCATCGAACGATCCGGCCAACCTTGGTTCGCCGATCGCTTCGGGCGTTGGCCAGGCGCTCACCAGCATCGACGTCCCCGCCACAACAGCGCGATACGTGCGCATCGTGCAGACCGGCACCGATGCGTCTCGCTGGTGGTCGATCTACGAGCTAAATGTGTTCGGACCCAAGGCCACACCGACACCGCTGGCCCGCAGCAGCTGGACGTTGACGGCCTCATCTGCGCAGCAAGAGGCGGCCAACGCAATCGACGGCAACATCGGCACTCGATGGTCGTCGGGCAGCAAGCAGGCGCCCGGGATGTACTTCCAGGCTGACTTCGGCAAGCCACAGACGTTCAGTCGGATCGAGTTGGCCGTCGACGCATCCCAGCCGTTCGACTACCCACGAGGCTACGCGGTGTACGCATCGAACGACCCGGCTAACCTTGGTTCGCCAATCGTTTCGGGCGTTGGCCAGGCGCTCACCAGCATCGACGTCCCCGCCACAACAACAGCGCGATACGTGCGCATCGTGCAGACCGGCACCGATGTGTCTCGCTGGTGGTCGATCTACGAGCTGAACGTGTTCGCCCCTTAGGATTCTTCCGCATCTCGCTGTCGGGGGGAGCGGTAAGCCGCCGACGTCCTTCCCCCGCGCGAGGCCGTTCGCAGAACGCCTGCATCGACAACAGCGTAGGAAACTACCTTGCCCGACTTCGACATCAAATCCTCTCTCGACGCTGGTCTGCGTCGAAGGGCTGGTGGACTCATGCTCGCACTACTGTTCAGCGCCGTGCTAACGGCCTGCGGCGGTGGTCACGACGATGGCAAGGGCTCCGATTCGGGGGGCGGCAATCCCCCGGCAACTTCGCCCTCTCCCCCGGCACCGCCGCCCCCTGGCCCAATGTCGGCGGGCGACGCGGTTCGTCTGGCCGACCAGGCTACCTTCGGCCCGACGGAAACGCTGGTAGCGAGCATCAAGAGCAAGGGCGCCGCAGCGTGGATCGCCGAGCAGTTCAGCCTGAAGACCTCGCGCTACACCAGCGGGCGCGGCAACGGCGAGTTCCACCAGTACGTCGACCGCCCCGACTTCTGCATCGCCGCGCTGGAGCCGAACTGCTTTCGTGACTTCATCTCAGCCGACCCGCTGTATTGGGACTTCTACCGCAACGCGGTTGGCCAGCCCGACCAGCTTCGCCAACGCGTGGCCCTCGCGCTGCAGCAGATCTTTCCCATCGCCGATGTGCAGGGCACCTACGGCATTCGCAACTACTACAACGACATGCTGGACGGCGCCTTCGGCAACTACCGGCAGATGTTGAAGAAGATCACGCTGTCGCCGCTGATGGGCGACTTCCTGAACAATGTCAACAACGACAGTGCAGCGCCCAATGAGAACTACGCGCGCGAGTTGCTGCAGCTATTCAGCATCGGCACCTGCGAACTCAACCTCGACGGCAGCCTGAAGGGCGGCAAGTGCCAGCCCACCTACAACAATGAGACAGTGCGCGCCTATGCCTTCGCGCTGACGGGCTGGACCTACCCGGCCGGAGGTGCCGTCAACAACATCTGCCGGCCGCAGGGTGCCAACTGCCGGTACTACAACGGCGACATGGTCCCCATTGACCGCTACCACGACACCCAGGCGCGCACCCTGCTGTCCAGCGTCAGCCTGCCAGCCGGCACCAAGGCGACATCAGCGCTGGAGATGGTGCTCGACAGCCTAGTGGCGCATCCCAACATGGCGCCGTTCGTCGGCCGGCAACTGATCCAGCATCTGGTCACCAGCAACCCCTCGCCAGGCTACGTGAGCCGGGTCGCCAGCGCCTTCAACAGTGGAAAGTACGGCAGCTTCGGCAACGGCCAGCGCGGCGACCTTGTCGCCACCGTAGCTGCGGTGCTGCTCGATGCCGAGGCGCGAGGTGACACCGTGCCTGCGCAAGGCGGCAAGCTGCGTGAGCCGGTCCTGATGTTCACGGGTGTGCTGCGCGGACTCAACGGCACCACCGACGGCGACGCGTTCAACTACCAATGGGGAGGCCTGCAGCAACGCGTGTTCAACCCGCCGTCGATCTTCAGCTTTTACCCGCCGGACTATCCGGTCGCCGGCACCTCGCTGGTCGGCCCGGCCTTCGGTATCCATAACGCCAGCACGGCGCTGGCGCGGCTGAACTTCCTGATCTGGGTGATTGACTGGGGCGGCAACGGCCCGCACCCGTCGATTCCCAACTCCAACGGCACCAACGTCGACCTGACCGCCTTCGCCTCTAGCGCTGCTGATGCCGGTGCCCTGGTAGACCGCCTGTCGATGATGGCGCTCGGCCGGCTACTACCCGCCGGCTCAAGAGCCTCGGTCGTGAAGGCGGTCGAGCGCTGGACGCAGGCGACCGACGGCGACACCTGGAGGCTCAGCCGCGTCAAGCGCGCCGCCTACCTCGTCTACGCCTCGCCCTCCTACCAGATCCAGCGCTAGGAACCCATCATGAACTACCCCCCCGTAGACGCGCTCCGCATGAACCGCCGCCGCTGGTTGGTGCGCTCGGGCCTGGGCCTCGCGACCACGCTGGGCGCCAGCTCGATCGCCAACTTATTGCTCGGCACACGCCCGGCCTATGCGGCGGACTACAAAGCCTTGCTATGCATCTTCCTCTATGGCGGCAACGACGGCCTGAACACCGTCGTACCCACTGACGCGGCGCGCTACAACCAGTACGCTGGCGTGCGCAATCAGCTGGCGCTGCCAAGGAGCAGCCTCGTTCCACTGTCCGGCATGAGCTACGGCCTGCATCCCGCGCTGGCCGGCCTCAAGACCGCGGCCGACGACGCCCGCATCGCGCCGGTGTTCAACGTCGGTCCGCTGATCAAGCCGCTGACCAAGGCGGAGTTCCGCGCCGCCTCGGCCAACTCGGGCGTGCTTCCGGATTCGCTGTTCTCGCATTCCGACCAGCAGTACCTATGGGAAAACGGCACCGGCGACTCGCACGAGCCGACCGGCTGGGGCGGCCGCGCGTCGGAAACGCTGGCCACGGCGAATCCGGTGATCACGCTGAGCGGCACGCCTCGCTTCGGCATTTCGCACCTGCACACGCCGCTGGTGCTGCCCGGCACGCCGGGCGACACTTTCGGTGCCTTTGAGATGCAGCCCGACGACTTAACGATTCCCTGGAAAGCAGAGCGCAAGGCCGCTGTTGACGCTCTGTACAGCGAGACACAGGATCTGCAGTTGGCGAATGCATATGCGACGATCCAACGCGATGCCTTTAGCGTGTCAGGCCGGCTGAACGGTCTGTTGAAGATCGTGCCCGGCGGCGCCGGTGCGCTGCCAGCCATCGACACAGCCTTTGCACCGCTGATCTCGGGCGGTAATTTCAGCACCGCGCTCAGCCGCCAGCTGTATCAGATCGCCAAGCTGGTGGCGGGCAATGCCACAGTGCAGGGCAACCGGCAGATCTTCTTCGCGCAGGTCGGCGGCTTTGATACCCACGGCAACCAGGCGGTGTCCGGCAGTCCGACCGAGGGTGTGCACGCCCGGCAGTTGAAGGAAGTGGGCGATGCGCTTGGCGCCTTCTACGGCGCGATGAAGGCCCTGGGTCTCGGGGAGGCAGTCACTGCCTTCACGCAGAGTGACTTCGGGCGCACCTTCCTGCCCAACAACAGCATGGGCACCGACCATGCCTGGGGCAACAACCACCTGGTGGTCGGCGGGGCGGTCAAGGGTGGGCGCGGCTACGGTACGTATCCGGAGCTGGTGCTGGGCGGGCCTAACGATGTCGGTGTCGACACCTGGGAACAGCAGGGCCGCTGGATCCCGACCACCTCGGTAGACCAGTACGCATCCACCCTGCTCGGTTGGTTCGGCGCCAGCGACGTGCAACTGCACACGGTACTGCCCAACCTGGTGAATTTCGGGGCAGCGACGCGCTTGGGGTTCGTGTAGACCGCGGCGGTAACGACGAGCAAGTGCGCTCGGGCTATCCGACCTCAAGCTGCGTGCCCCCGACGGCGCGTCCCATCCCTTGTTTCCAGGCCAATGATGACCCCCTTCGCCAATAACGACAACACAGGCGCGGACCGCTCGCCCATCGAACGCCAGGCGCTCCGGACGCCTGGAGCCGTGACGGTGGTGGGCGACGCGCCACTGCTTACACAAGCCGGTTCGGTCCGATCCGAGGCATCGACCGCCACCGACCTGAGCCCGCAGGAAATCGCCGACGTGCTGGCCGGTATCCCGGGCGGCGCCGCCAACGTGCAGGACATCTACGCCCTCACTCCGTTGCAGCGCGGCATGCTCTTCCATCACGTAACGGACAGCGATGGCGATGCCTACGTCAGGCTGGCGCTGCTCTCGTTCGCCAGCGAGGCGCTCGCGCAGCAGTTCTTCGAAGCCTTCCAGCGGGTAGTCGGGCGCCACGACGCCTTGCGCACGTCGATCTCGTGGGAGCACTCGTCCGAGCCGGTGCAGGTCGTCCATCGTCAGGCGAGCATGACGGTAGAGCGGCTGCAAGCCGAGGGACCGGACGCGGCTGCGTGGCTGCTGGAGCGGTTCGCCCCGGAGCGCTCGCGGCTGGACGTCCGCCACGCGCCGATGATCTGCGCGCACCTCGCGCACGATCCCGCACGGGGGCGCTGGCTCGGCCTCGTCCGAATCCACCACATGGTCGACGACGCCACTTCGCTGCGCATCGTGTGGAACGAGATCCGGCAGGTCATGGCAGACGTTCACGCCGTCCTGCCGCCCACGCTGCCCTATCGCGCCTTCGTCGAGCAGATGCGGGCGGCGGCCGACGACCCCGCGTGCATGGCGTGCTTCCGGACCATGCTGGCAGACGTCTGCGAGGTGTCAGCGCCCTTCGGGATTTCTGCGGGTGAAGCCGGATTGGTACCGGTCGAGGACTGCCACATGTCGCTGCCCGACAACCTGGCATGCGCGGCGTTCAATGCGGCGAGCGCGCAAGACGTCAGCGTGGCGATCCTGTTCCACCTCGCGTGGGCGCTCGTGCTCGGGTGCACCAGTAGCCGTGCCGACGTGGTCTTCGGGACGGTGCTGCGCGGTCGCACGCAGGCGGGCGTCGGGGCGCACGATACCGTGGGCCTGTTCATCAACACGCTGCCGCTCCGCATCCGGCTGGGCACCGCGTCGGTGCGCGACGGGCTGCGCGAGACCCGGGCCGCCGTGGCAAGCCTGCGGCTCCACGAGCAGGCCCAGCTGGCGGACGTCCAGCGCTGCAGCGGCATCGTCGCGCCGACCCCGCTCTTGGCATCCCTCCTGAACTATCGTCGCGATGACGTGCGTGGGGGCCGACGCGAGATCCATGCGGGCGTGCAGATCCTCGGTGTCGCAGAGCGCACGCACTATCCCTTCACGGTCTCCGTCGACGAGTGCAACGGCGCGTTGGACCTGCATGTCCAGGCCCCGCCGTCGGCCGGGGCGGCACGGGTAGCGGAGTTGCTGGTCGAGGCGTTGCGGCAGCTCGTGCGCGCGCTGGATACCCGCCCCGACACCCCGCTTGGCGATTTGGACATCCTGCCCGGCGTGGAGCGACAGCGCGTGCTGCGCGAATTCAACCCGCCGGCCCCGCGGCCCGCGGACGGCGCGACGGTGACGACGCTGTTCGAGGCGCAGGCGGCACGCACGCCGGACGCTCCTGCCGTGGTCTTCGGCGACCACGGTCTCTCGTACGCTCAGCTCGATGCCGCCGCCGCGCGCTGCGCGCGGGCGCTGGTGCGCCTGGGGGTGCGGCCCGGCGAGCGCGTCGCCGCCTGTCTGGAGCGCGGCCCCGGGTTGGTCGTGGGCCTGCTCGGCATCCTCAAGGCCGGCGCCGCGTACGTGCCGGTCGACCCGGAGTATCCGCAGGAGCGCGCGCGCTTCATGCTGGCCGATTGCGCGCCGCGGGCCGTGGTCGCCGACAGGACCGAGCTGCCCCTGCCGCCGGGCGTGCCGGTACTGCGCATCGACGAGGCGGCGGCATTGTGGCGCGACCATGACGCCGCGGAGAACCTGCCGGGCCCCGACTCCGGGCTGCCCGCCTACGTGATCTACACCTCTGGGTCAACGGGCAGGCCCAAGGGCGTGGAGATGTCGCACGCGGCCCTGGTCAACCTGATCCGCTGGCACGGGTCGGCACACGCTCGCTTGCGGCCCTCGCAGCGTACGCTCCAGTTCGCCGCGCTTGGCTTTGACGTCGCGTTCCAGGAGATCTTCACGGCGCTTTGCGGCGGAGAGTGCCTGGTGATCGCCGACGCCGCCGCGCGGCACAGCCTGGATCGGCTGGTTGAGCTCGTGCGGGTCCAGCGCGTTCAGCGCCTCTACCTGCCATACGTCGCGTTGCAGGGCTTCGCCGAGGCGGCGAACGAAATGAGCGCGGTGCTGCCCGCGCTGCGCGACGTCATCACCGCCGGGGAGGCCTTGCGCATCACGCCGGAACTCCGGCGCTTCTTCTCGGTGGGGCAGCGCCGCCTGCACAACCACTATGGGCCAACGGAGAGCCATGTGGTGACCGCCCACACGCTCGAGGGATCGTCCGCGGACTGGCCGGCGCTGCCGCCGATCGGACGGCCGCTGGAGGGCACGGCCATCTACATCCTGGACGAGGCGCGGCGGCCGGTGCCCGTGGGCGTGGCCGGCGAGATCCACATCGGTGGGGCCCAGGTCGCGCGCGGCTACCTGAATCAGCCGGCGCTCACCGCCGAACGCTTCGTCGCCGACCCGTTCGCCGGGCGCGCCGACGCGCGCATGTACCGTACCGGTGATCTGGCGCGCTGGTGCGCTGACGGAACGATCGAGTTCATCGGCCGCAACGACCATCAGGTCAAGATCCGGGGCTTCCGCGTCGAGCTCGGCGAGATCGAGGCGCGCGCGACCGAACTCGCGGGCGTGTCCGAAGCGGTGGTGCTGGCCCGCGAGGATCGCGCGGGCCAGCATCAGCTGGTGGTTTACTGCCGCGGCGCGGCAGCGCCCGCGCAGGTGCGCGAGCACCTGGCGCGCACGCTGCCCTCGTACATGGTGCCGGCGGCCGTCGTGATGCTGGAGGCGTTGCCGCTCACGCCCAACGGCAAGGTCAATCGCGCGGCGCTGCCCGCGCCCGACGAGGCCGCCTACGAGCACGCGGTCTACGAAGCCCCGCGCGGCGAGGCCGAGGAGCTGCTCGCCGCGCTGTGGCAGGAGCTGCTCGGCGTGCCGCAAGTCGGCCGCCACGACAACTTCTTCTCCCTCGGCGGGCATTCGCTGCTGGCGCTGCGGCTG